>Ga0326727_10004487_pt1 | contig 41832 bp, 22 predicted proteins | sample MB2enrmetagenome_FD_207643 | JGI IMG/M metagenome (GOLD analysis project Ga0326727, IMG submission 207643) | Lab enriched peat soil microbial communities from McLean, Ithaca, NY, United States - MB29MY | ecosystem: Environmental > Terrestrial > Soil > Wetlands > Peat | place: USA: New York...
GCGGCTACAGGCGGTCGCCTATCTGCTGCAGTCGGCGGATGACATGGTTGCCTACGAGGCCCAGCTAGACCGCGTGAAGGGCCTTGGAGCGAAGCCCGAAGCGAACCCGGTGTTGGGCGTGCAATCCGGCTGGGACCGCACCGACTTGATGGAGACGGCGCGCAAGGAGATCGACACCATGGTCAGTCTGGGCCGTCTGCTCGAAAGCACCAGCGAGCCGATTCTGGACCTGGCGCCGACGCCCGAAGAGGAGACGATCATGCGCCTGGGCCCCAACGTTGCGGCGCAGATCAAGCACAAGATCGATGTGATGAACGCGCACTGGCGCGACTATGATCGCCTGTTCACGGTGCCGAATCCGTAATCCACCGACCGCCGCAAGGTGAATACTAGCCGCGTGAGTTGCGCGCTTCGACCAGCGCATTCACCCGCGCCATCACCTGAAATGCGTCTGCGACGTAGACCACATCGGCCTTACCCCGCGTCCAGCCGCAGTTGGGATCCAGGCTGATGGCGCGACGCTCCGCGATGAAGCGCCAGCCGACCGCGTGCGGCTCCTCGCCGTGACAGCAGGTGGAGAGCCCCTTGGGATGGCGCGGCGTCGAGCCGGTCTGGCCGATCTGGTTCATGTGGGTCAGGAAGGGCAGCACCGGCTGTTCTTCGCCTGCCTTGCCCTCGGCCTTCTGGTCCGCCAACGACTTGCTGCTGCCCAGCGACGCGCCGGAGAGCCGCAGGAAGGCGAGGATCAGTTCGCCGGCCTCGGCAACGTGGACCTGGCCGTCAGGCTGCTTCTTGGTCCAGCCGGCCCCGGCGACAAATAGCAATCGCGCATCGGGACGGATGGTCTGCGCATCGCGCATGGGCGAGCGATATCCCTCCACCGTGGTGCGCGAAGCTGTCAACGCAACCGCGACCTGCTCAACCTGTACGGGGGCGGGTTCGCCGGCGAAGGCAGCGTGCGTCCCCGGATCCAGCAGCAGGAACCATGGGCGCGTATCGCGGCTGATGACCGCTTCGACCCGCTGGCGATAGAACCAGCGCGTCGCCCCAATGGTGCCGTCACCGGCGAGACCCGTGATGTGGGTATCGATGACACCGCCCAGCCGGTGCGCCACGCCGGCCGCGACCCGGGTGAACCGCGAACTGCCCGGAAGCAGCACGATGCTGGCCTGCGCCGCGCGGCACAGAGCTTCGCAGCCCGCCGCGTCGGTGGCATAGCGGGCCTGCGCGAAGGCATCGCCGGAGACCGCAATCACACGCGCTCCCGTAGCACCCACCGCACAGGCCGCAGCGTTCACGTCAGCAGCGAGGATGCCGATGGTAAGTGGCGCGGAGAGCCGATGCGCTAGCTCCACGCCGGCGGTGACGGATTCCAGCGAAGTCTTGGTCAGCGCGTTTCCGCTGTCATCGACGTGGGTCAGGACAAGTATCGTTTCCAAGGCGCTCACTCCGCGGCAATCCATTCGACAAGCTCGGCGGCGATCTCGCCGGGCGACATATTCTTCTCGACGCGCGTCTCGCGCTGCTGTTTGGGCAGGCCCACCGACACGTAGCGCAGGCCATTCGCCGCCAGCGTTACCGGCTTCGCCTTTTGCAGCGCGGGCATCATGCCGCGCATGTTGGCCATGCCGATCTGCGGGTTGTTGCGCGGCTCGGCAAGATTGCCCGTGGCCCAGCTGAGTACGGCGGGCGCGCCCGCGCAGACGGACACCTGATGCCTGCCGCCCTCCACGCGCTCCAGCACCTCGAAGGAGCCGTCTTCGCGGAGAGCGATCTGGTCGACGCCCTGGAACTGGTCGGCGATGCCAAGGCGCTCGCCCACAAGCTGCAGCGTGACGCCCGCGCCGCGGGTGGCGGACTCCCACCCGCCGAAGAGGAGGAGGTGTTCGCGATCGAGGCCGGGGAGAGCGGCGATGGTATCGGCCAGCGCGGCGGCGGTCGAGTGCGCGTCGCTGAATCCGCCGATGGGGCCGTCGATGGGGACGAGTTCAAACGCGGCCTTCTGGCCGACCGTCATCATCACCTGCTGCAGCTTGGCCTTTGGCCCCAGGCTGACCAGCCACAGCTTGCTGCCGGGGTTCGTTGCGACCAGCTGCGCCGCCTCATACAGCGCGCACGCAGCCCAGGGATCGAGCACCGCCGGCAGCACCATCTCGTTCTTCAGCCCCGGCCCGTTGGGTCCGGCCACCGGCTCCAGGGTCTGTAGCGGGTCGGGAACGATCCCCGCGCAGACCACGATATGCAATGCATGTGCCATGAAACCTTCCCTAAGCTAAGTCAGTTCTCCGCGGAGTGCAGTCCGCCCGCGCCGGCGCGGAACTCAATGTTGGTGCGCCCGTCCTCCGACGACTGAGCGCAGTTCCACAGGCACGCGCCGCAGTGCACGCACTTCTCCCGCTCGAAGGCGAGCGCGCCGCCCGCTTGCTGGGTAATGGCCTGGCCGGAGCACATGGCCACGCAGGTCTTCTCCGAGCAGGCAACGCACAGTTGCGGATTGCGGAAGACGACGTGGTCGGCAAAGCCGGGCATGGCCTGGACCTTGCCGCCCATCAGCAGCGCGTCCTGCTGGGTCACCAGCAGCCGTCCGTCGAACTCAATCTCCGGCCAGCCGCGCGCGGTCAGCAGCGCCTCGTGCTGAGGGACGCCGCCAATCAGCGAGTCGTAGGCCACAGAAAAGGGGCGAATCTGCTTCGACGCCGGTGGGACCTTCCCTCGCAGCGAGAGCCTTCCGCGCGACAGTCCGGCCAGCGCCATGCCCACCATGCCGCGCACCATGCCGCGGTGAAATCCGTTGCGCGCGTCCCTGGCCTGCTGCGCCTCGCGCTCGATCCAGCTTGCGCGCCGCCGTGTCTCGTAGGTCGCGGCAAGGTTCTCCCGCGTGAAGGGCTTGTCCGCGCGCAGCAGCTCCAGCACCGCCTCGGCCAGTTGCGTGCCGGTGGTCCACGCCTCGTCCACGCCCGATCCGGTGAGCATGTTGGTGCTGCCCGAACCTTCTCCGATTCGCGCGAAGCCATCGCCGGTCAGGAATGGCTCGCCGTGCTTGCCGGACTCCTGCAGCGACTTGGCGCCCCAGGAGCGCAGGGTCCCATCCTTTAAATAGCGCCACAGCGCCGGGTGCTGGATGTAGTGCTGCAGGTAGCGGTACGCGGTCCGCGACGGATCGCCCAGCCACGACGGCACGAAGATGCCGACGGAGACCAGGCGCTCCGGATGCACATACAGGAAGCCGAAGATCTCCGGCTCGGGGTAGCCGAAGGTGTGCCAGACCGTGCCCGGCTGCAGCGGCGAGTCTTCAGCCAGCTCGATCACCATCTTCATGCCCAGCGCCCAGTCGCTCTGCGCATGTCCCGGCGGCAGGCCCAGCTTGCGGTCGATGGCCTGGCCCACCGCGCCCACCGGCCCATCGCCCACCACGGTCAGCGGGGCGCGGACATCCATTCCCGCCAGAAAGCACTCAGCCGGCGTGCCATTGCGGTCGACGCCCTGATCGGCCAGGCGGATGCCCTGAATGGCGTTTCCGGAGAAGATCGGCCCGCTCACCGGGGTCCCCGGCCAGATCTGCACCAGGCCGCTGGCCATCAACTGCGAACCCACCCACTGGTTGAACTGGCCCAGCGACAACACCAGGCCGCCGTGCTTGTGCAGGAAGCCGGGCGTCCAGGGCAGTTCGAAGGCATGGTCCTCCACGCGCACCAGCCATCGGTCCAGAGTGCGCAGCAGAAAATCCGCGGTGCGCAAAGGGACAGACCGGCGGCTGGCGCCGATGGGGTCAAGCAGATAGAGCACCCGCTCCTCGACCACCGCGGCAGCCATGGGAATCTCCGCCGGATTCAGGTCGGGGAAGCTGGCGCGAATGCCTTTGGCCCGCGTCACCACGCCGCTTACTCCGGCGGCAATATCGTCGGCGCGCTCGTAGCAGAGCACCTGCAGCGGCATGCCCGGCGCAACTTTGCTGGCAAACGCCGGGTCGTCCGGATGCTGGGTCCACTCGCGCGTCATGGTGGTGAGAAAGCCGCCCATGGCCGGGCCAAAGCCCACGCAGGCGATGTCCACCTCTATTGCCTGGCGGTCGGACGCAGCATCCGCGGCGCTTTCGGGCATTGCGACGCCCTCAGCGGTTGGAGAATCGACGGCCATGGCCTCCCCGCTCATGCGGGATAGTCCAGAGCTTCGGGAATCATCACCTTGCTCAGCGTCTCCGCGGCCCGGTCCTTGGCCAGCCGCGAGCCGGTCAGGCAGGTGGTCAGCTTGTTCTGCAGGCGCTGGAAGTGGCCCGCTCCGGCGCAGCCGGCACATGGCCCGGCTTTGGGCGGATGGCCGCCGTCCGCGCCGACCACATCGATGGCGAAGGCCGAGATTCCCGGCATGGTCTCTTCAAGCTCTTCCAGTTCCTGGGTGGTAAAGCAGTGCGCACAACCCTCGTCATCCCAGCAGGGGTGCCGATTGTAGCCGAACACCAGTTCGGCGCAGATGCGCGAGACCTCGCCACTGGCCCGCGCAGCCTGAACGTGGCACAGATCGCTGAGGAAATGCACCGTTCCGGCAAGCCCTTCGGCGGCAACTTCGTCCTCGCCGCCACGCGCCTCCAACTCGAGCACGTCCAGAATCTGGCAGCGCGAGGCCAGCAGCCAGCACAACGCATCGGCCAGCGCAAAGGTCACGCCCTGCCTCTGCCCGTGGTACAAGAGGCCGCCCTCAGGGTCGGTGGCCTTCTGCAGATAGGACAAGGTCCATAGCCACATCTCCATCGCCGAGGCCAAGGTGCAGGCCCCGGTATCCGGTCGTAGACCGGCGATCTGGCGCATCGATTTGATCCACGCCCGGAACTGGGCCAGAAAGACCTCGCTGGTCATGGTCACGGTCAGTTGCCGCCGCTGCACCGCCTCCGGGCCTTCGTAGGTCGCCTCCAACTGGGAGTCCATCCACTTGTTGGCCAGGAAGCCGGGGCAATCCTCGGTAATGCCGTAGCCGCCCATCAGGCTGACTGCTTCGCGCATCACGTTGGCGCCGTTGCCGGTGTTCCACAGCTTGGTTGCGGGGCACAATACATCGGCCTCGGAGTCCTTCAGCACGAAGTCCACCAGCGGGTCGGCGGCCAGCTCGGCCCGGCGCGGATCGTCCGCATCGAGGGCAAGCAGTTCGATGGCCTGCTTCTGACTGTCGCGCAGCGCTCGATACTCCGCCCGCCTGCCGGATACGCCGCGTTCCTTCAAGATCGCTTTTTTCTGCTTCTCCACCGGGTCCAGCTCGTCGAACAGCCTTGCCGCGGCAAAGCCCAGCGACGCTGCGGCCTCTCCCGTGGCCCATACGTCGACCAGCCGGTGCAACGCATCCTCGCGCATCTGCAATCCGGCATCGTAGCGCGTCGACCCTGGCTTCGCGCTGGCTCCCCCGCGGAATCGCCCGCGCTGGTAACGCACAATCGGCTCAACCGCCGAGAGCAGCTTGGCCGCCGTCATCAACCCGACGCCGACGCGGGTCCGGCGGAACACTGCTTCAATCACCTCGCTGTGGTTGTAGTTGGGGACGATCACTCCATCCTGCACCGTATATCCACCCACGATACGGCTGGCCGGGACCTTCAGGTTGAAGACCGGATCGCCAGTCGAGGAAAGCTGATGGACCAGCTTCTTGGTCGGCGTTCCACGGTCGAAGATGCCCTCGTCGCCCTCTTCCAGAATCACCACGCAACTGCCCTTGATGCGATCGTCGTCGGAGTTCACGGCCGCGGTCACGAAATCGGCGAAGGCGATATTGGTGATGAAGCGCCCGCGCTTGTCCACCTGCAACCACGGCTCTTCGCCGTCCTTCCACTCCGCGACGGTCACCTTGCCGCTCAACACGCCGGTGTCCACGCCGACATAGGGCAGCGGTTCGGTCAGCGCGAAGGCGCCTCGCCAGGGCTTGCGGTCTTCGCCTGCCTGCGGCGGCGCTGCCAGCAGCTTGTAGTGACGCATCTGCTCCGGCGTTCCGCATTCATGGATCGGGGCCAGCGCCAGGCAGCTCGCCAGGCTGGCAGTCGCCGCGCCGCCATCCACCCATGCCAGCTCAAATGCGGCGAGCGACAGCGCCAGGTTCTTCGGCCCAATGATAAAGCCGCCCTCTTCCGGCTCCATAAACGCCGCAGTGATCCCGGCGCGATCGAACGCCTCCATCATCTCGCTCTTGGCCGGGGTCCACTCGTGGGTGTTGCGCTCGCCTGCGGCCACCATGCGCGCCACCGTGCCGCGCGCCACTCCGCGCGCCGATTGCACCAGCATCTGCAAGTCGAACCGGTCCGCAAATCGCCATTGAATCTGGCGCACCGCATCCCCGGGAAGCGTGTGCATCGTCTTCGATTCTGGTGCCGTTGCTGTACCCATGGTTTGATCCTCTGGTTTGATCCTCGCGCAGCGCCACTTATTGTCTCAGCCCGTGCCTCCGGCGGCCTGTGATCATCATCACGAGGCAGATGTCTATCTTTTCCGCACAGCGGTCGGCCGGCGGGACCGCTGCAGCGGTGGCCTGAGTAGAACCGCGGTCTGCGAACCTACTGGGAAAGAGCGCTCGCCCGTTCGTGTGCCTGCTCCGCGAGCTGGGATTGTCCGACCCTCTGGTACAGGTCGCCAAGCGACTTCCAACGGCCCGCATTCTCGGGAGTTTTTTGGGTCGCCACCTGCTCAAAATCGATTGCCCGTTGCAAATCACCCAATTGCGCGTATACCGCCGCCCGGCCCTCGGCGATCTGCGCAAAGAGCGGCCGATTCATGTCTTCCGGCTGCCAATATCGATTACCAATCTCTTCGGCCTCGGCGAACTCCATCAGGGCGTCCTGCGGCTGCCGAAGCCCAAGATCGATCGCGCCAAGCAAGCTATGTTCGCTGACAGGTATCGAGGAGAGCCCTTCCGCAGCCAGGATTGCCTGCCGGGCCTCGCCGTAACGGCCATGCGAGTAGTAAAACAGGCCCAGGCCGATCCAGGCATTTTCAAGATTGTCCAGCTCTCCACCTAACGACACGCTGGTCTTGTATTCCCGTTCCGCATCTCCCGGCTGTTTCTGCTGCTCGAAGAATTGAGCAAGCGCCAGATGAACGCTCGGGTCTTCGGGAGAGAGTGCCACAGCTTGATCGAGCGCCTGCTTAGCCTCACTCCAGCGCCCGAGATACAGCAAGACATTGCCCGCATTTGCATAGAAAGTGGATAGGTCGATGCGCGATGCCCGCACCGGCGGTACAAACTTGTAGGTCTGGCAATCGACCCCGTAGCGGTCGATCCATGGGCGGTTCTCGGTGCGATTGCGCAGCAACACGATGGAGACCTCGTCCATGTAGACGGGCCGCCATTCCTTGCTCCGGCACAGGGCCGTCAGGTCGGGAGAGCCGATGCCAGAGAATCTCGCCAGCGAAAGAAACAGGAAATTGATCCCCCGCCGGTCCGCCTCCTCCTGCCAAACCGCGGAGTCGGGCGAGGTCCATAGGAGATCTTGCTCCTCCGTCAACACCTCGGGTGCTACGTTCCGCCCGTCGATAAAATCGCCATAAGCCGGCCCCAACCGCCACGCCGTAAACCCGCCCATGTTGTAGACCTGAAAGACATGGCCGGGAAGGTGCTCCCGCTCGACAAAATCGGCCGCGCGTTCCGGGTACCACCACGACTCCCCAACCCCGAACTGCGTCTCCGCATCGTCCACGATATAGGAGCGACTTGAAACCAGATCGACGATGCGCACGCAGGTCACCAGGAACAGGACACTGGCCGCAATCGCCGGCCACCAACTCCACAGGCCCGTCCGTTTCGCGGCAACCTTCGTACTTCCTTGCCTTTCATTTTGAAGTGTTCCGTCTTGCGGCGCTCCAGTCAGTATGCTTGCGCCCACGACCGCAACAACGATGACCAGCAAGCTCTTGTACCGCTGATGCTGCGCCGTACCGTAAAGCACCGCTGCCATCAGCAAGGCCGCTCCGAGTTGCCGCCGCAGGGCTGCCACCGCGATGGCCACTACGCCAACCAGCGCCAGCCACCAAAAACTGCTGTCCGGACTGCGCCAATCCAGGGATTGGGCCAAACTGCCAAATGAGAGCGGCAGCGGCGCAAGTTCCACCACCGCAATGTGATTAATCTGCCGATTCGCCGCTCCCAGACCGGACAAAAGAAGCGAAGCTTTAAATATCCTGGGACCATACGGATTGATCAGGGTCGCGCAGAAGGTGGCTGCCAGCGCGGGCCACGCCAGCCGCAACCTCTCCAGCGCCGCCTCTCTCCGCATCGGCAGGAGCATCTCCAAACCCTCGATCAGCAGATAGGCGAACACCAGGCCGAGGCCGGCGATAAACCCGGGGTGAAGATTCACCCACAACAGCATCGACGCGGGCAGTATCCACAACCGCAGGTGCTGCCTGCGTTGCCCAACGGCCCCTTCACCTTCCGGATCGCCTGCGCCACTGCGGAAAAAATCCCACAACAGGACCAGAAAAACCGCAAAAAACAAGGGACTGAAAAGATCGGCGCGCGGATGCGCCCGGTAGGCCAATGCGGGGACCGCCATGACCGCAAACGCCGCGGTCAGCCCACTCTCTGGCCGGGAGGGGTTGCGCAGCAAACAAGCGACCGTCGCCACCAATACCAGCGCGCAAAACCAGCTCAGGCCCGCGTATCCCCAGGCGCTGAAAACGCCGTAGAGCAGCACCCCGGCGAAGGGCGGATAAAGCCACTCCGCGCCCGGAGACGTGTAGGAAAGCACGTCCGTGCTGGGGACCGCATGGTGCTGCACCACCCAGCGCCCGGTGGCCAGGTGCCATCCCATATCGAAATCGAAGACCGTATGCACACAGGCCAGAAACGCATACACCAAGGCCAGGATCATCAAAGCCAGGCTCACCCGCTGCCCCGCCAGCCCGCTAGGCTCTGCCTGCAGCCCGCTTCGCGCGGCAGGCTGGAGCTCCTTGATTTTCTGCCGACGGACGGCCCGAGAGATCGGTCTCCCCAATTGACTATCTCCTCCCACGAAACTGGGAACTCATCAAGACTTCCGGACTCACATAAGGCTATCTTGAACCTTATTTGGACAGAGCACTGGCCCGTTCGTATGCCTGCTCCGCGAGCTGCACCTGCCCCGCCTTACCGTATAGATCGCCAAGTGTCTTCCATCGACTGGCGCTCTCGGGCATTCTCCGGGTCGCCTCCTGCTCGGATTCGATCGCTTGTTGCAAATCACCGGATTGGGCGTACACCGCTGCACGGCCCTCGGCAATTTGCGCAAACAATGCCTGGTGCTGGTCCTCGCGGCCCCGCCAGTATTGTTCACCCAGGTTTTCGGCCCTGGCATAGTCGCTCAGGGCCTGTTCGGGTTGCCCCAGCCTCAGATCGATCGCGCCAAGCATGCTGTACTCGTTGGCCGGCATCGCGGAGAGTTGCGCCGCAGTCAGGGTTGCCGCCCGGGCCTCGGCATAACGGCCCTGCGAAGAGTAAAGCCGGCCCAGGCAGAGCCAAACAACCTCAGGTTCTCCCCCTAATGACAGGGATCTCTTGTACGCCTGCTCAGCTTCTGCGAGGTCCTGCCGTTCCTCGAAGAGCTGGCCCAGCGCGAGAGGGACGCTCGGGTCATCGGGAGAAAGTGCCGCGGCGTGCTCCAAGGCCTCCCGGGCCTCGCTCTGGCGTCCGAGATGCAGCAGGATGTCTCCGGCATTGGCGTAGAAGTTGGATAGTTCCATGCGCGACGCAGGTTGCGGCGGCGTAAAGCCGTGGGTTTGGCAATCGACCCCGTAACGATCGATCCATGGGCGGTTCTCGCTGCGATTGCGCAGCAAGACGACGGAGACCTCGTCCATGTAGACGGGACGCCATTCCTTGCTCCCGCATAGGGACATCAGATCTGGGGAGCCGATGCCGGAGAATCGTGCCAGCGAAAACAGCAGGAGGTTGATGTGGCGGCGGTCTGCTTCGATCGTCCAAACCGGAGAATCGGGCGAGGACGCCAGCAGTTGCTGCTCCTCGTCCAATACGTCGGGGGCCAGGTTGCGCCCGTCGATGAAATCGGGATAAGCCGGCCCCAGCCGCCACGCGGCAAATCCGCCCAGATTGTAGACCTGAAAAAGATTGCCCGGGAGGTGCTCCCGCTGGATAAAATCGGCGGCATGTTCGGGGAACCACCAGGATTCCCCCACGCCAAACCGCATGGGCGCCATGGCCGCGATATATCTCCGGCTGGAGATCAGGTCGGCGATATGCACGCAGGTCACCAGGAGCAGAGCGCCGGCGGCAACGCCTCCGAGCGCGCCCCAACGCCCCGAACGTCGGGCGGCAGCCTTTGCGCTGCCTGGTCTCCTGTTTTGCAGCGCTTCCGCCAAGATGGTGGAGCCCACCACGACCACAACGATGGCAAACAAGCCTTTGTAGCGCCGATGCTGCATGGAGCCGTACAAGGCCGCAACCATCAGCAGGGCTGCTCCAAATTGCCTCCGCCAGGCGGCCAGAACGATAACCGCCGCTGCAACCAATGCGAGCCACCAAAAGCTGTCTGGATTTCGCCAATCCAGGAACCGGGCCAGACTGAGAGAAGACAGCGGCACGGGCGTCAATTCCTCCACGACGACAGGGCTCATCTCCTGATTGCCCGATCCCAGACCGGCTAGAAGAAGAGAAGCCTTGAATACTCTGGGGCCATAGGGATTGAGCAATGTGGCGAAGACGGTGGCTGTCAACGGTGGCCAGGCCGTCCGCAAGCGATCGAGCACGGCGCGGCGCCGTTCCGGAACCAGCAGATCCAGGACCTCCATCAGAAGATAAGCGACTATCAGGCCGAGGCCTGCGATAAACCCGGGATGGAGGTTGACCCACAGCAGCATCGACAGGGGCAATATCCATAACCGTAATCGCGCCCAGCGCATCGCCGCCGCATCACCCTGAACCCCGGTGCCACTCGTATGAAAGGTCCATAGCTGCACCAGGAAGACCGCAAAAAACAAGGGAGTGAAAAGATCGGCGCGCGGGTTGGAACGCCACGCTATGGCGGGCACGGCCAGGATTGCTAATGCTGCGGCCAAGCCGCCATCCGGCCGGGAAGCGTTTCGCAGAAGGCAGGCGACCGTCGCCACCAGCACCAACATGCAAAACCAAGTCAGCCCCGCGTATCCCCAGACGCTGTAGATGCCATAGAAAAGCACCCCTGCGAAGGGAGGATAAAGCCACTCCGCGCCCGGCGAGGTGTAGGAGAGCACATCGGTGCTGGGTACCGCATGGTGCTGCACCACCCAACGCCCGGTGGCCAGGTGCCATCCCATATCCAAATCGAAGACCGTATGCAGACCGGAGAGAAGTGCATACGCCAGTGCCAGGACCATCAAAGCTACGCTGACGCTTTGCCACGTCAGTCGAAGAGCCCGGCCCCGCACCGCCCCCAGCTCGCCTTGTACGGCAGGCCGGAGCTCCTTGGTCTTACTTTGATGGACCGCCCGAGCCGTAGCTCTCCCCAATTGACAATCTCCTCCAGGCATATCCTTGCAGAAACTTTTCTTGAGTATCCCGATTCGCCGATCTGACCACAAAGAAATGGCACGCCTTCCGGCGCGATCACGGCGTCGGCTGCGGGGAGTTCTCAATTCTAGGCGTCTCCCCCGCCTGAAGAGTCCATGCGTACTTGTTCACCAGCTCGTACAAAGACGTATTTGTCAGCGAATCTTTCTCCATCTGAGCTTGGGCCGTCTCGCACTCGGTCTTCGTCTCCGGGAGCGGTGAGCCATTGGCGACCAGCGCGACGCAAAGCAACCCGCGCAGTCCCGAATCCGAGGGGTCCAGCTCGGACGCCCTTCTTGCGTGCAGCAGGCCATCGGCAAGCTCTCCGGACCGAATCTCCCTCGCTCCTAGATATGCTTCACCCTGAATGGAAAGCTTGAGCACATCGAAATCCCCTTTGAATACCAGGTCCGCGCTGCCGGCGATCACCTCGTCCGGCGACCCCGCAAATGCAGTGAACCAACCTTCCTGATCGCCGCTGACCGTGGGAAACCGGGCGATCTTCGGAAGCAGGGTGCTGCTGACGAAGACCGTCCCTTTGAGGATTGGCGGAAGGCCCGGGCGCGGTGCCCACGGGCCCGTCGAGTAGGACATCATGGGGGCGCATCCGGTCTGATAGAAATCGGGGTTCATCCGGTAAGGAGTTAGAATCCAGCAAGGCCCGGGGTGGCGCCGCGCAACATAGGCCTTTATCTCCTTGATGCCCTCTCCCGTGTCACTGTAGGGCAGCCGCTTATACAGCTTGCTGGGGCCGCCGAAGAGCTCGTTGGCGTAGCTAAGATAAAAGGGATAAGCGTGCAGCGAGGAGGCTGCGTGGACCAGCAACAGCGCCGGCGCCGCGTAGCGCGCCCAGCGGTGACGCCGCGCCAGTTCCACCATCGCCGCGGCGGTCAGGATGAACAGGAACGGGTAGACCGGCAGCAGGTGCCGCATCATACTGTTCTCGGCAGACATACAGACCAGCAGGAATAATCCCGCGGGAAGGACAAGAAACAGCAATTCCCGGCGCTTCCGGCTCACGTAGCGGAAACCAAATGCGCTCAGGGCAAGCAGCAGAAGCACCGCCACTGTGGATTTGACCAGCATTACCGCCGGGAAAAAAAACCATTGCCGATGGGAAAACAGGTGGCCAAAGAGAAACGGGCCAGTGTCTCCCGTGGCCAGCCCTACCGCCCCATGCAATCCCCCCAGGTATGCCTCCGGCAACAAATGCCAGTCATGGAGCGACGCGATGAGATCGGACGAGGGAGCGGAAGCCGCCCAGTAATCGTCGTACCCCAGGTGAGGGCGGGCGCTGAATCGCAGCCCATAGACCGTCCAGATCACGCCGGCTGCGATCACACAGATCAGCGCGCCCCGGCCAAGGTTCTTCATGGCACTCTGCCATCGCGCCGCCTTGTCATCGGATCGAACAAACGGGTCGGAAAGCGCCAAGAGGAAGAGGACCGGCAGGATGACAATGCCGGAGTTCTTGGCCACCAGGGCCACCCCAGTCGCGACACCGGCCAACGCCAGGTGCCATCGCGAGCGGCCCCTAAAATAGAGGTAGCAGGCATAGACCGCGAACGGGAACGCAAAGGTGACCGCCATGTCCGTCAAGACCAGCCCGCTGCAGGACAGGATGTTCGGATCGAAGGCCAGCAATACGGTCGCCAGCACCGCGACGGTGAACCCAAACATGCGCCGCGCCGCGACCCACACCAGTATGCAAAGCCCGAGCGCAAAGACGGTCACCGCAACCCTGGCGCGCGCCAGCTGGATCTCCCAATCGGGCATTGCGTAGAGCCAATCCAAGGCCGCGGCAGCCTCATTGCGCTTGACTGCGCAGTCAGTGGCAGCGCCGGAGACCAGCAGAGGCAGCGCCGCGACCAGCTTGGGCAATGGAGGGTGCTCGCTGCCATAACCGAAGTCTCCACACTTCCAATACCGGTATCCCGCATACAGATGGGTCGATTCATCACAGTTTTGCGAGAGCCGGCGGTCGCTCAGAAAAGTCTGGCCGAAGAGGAGCGTGCACAGGATTGCCGGAACCAGCCACTCCAGCCATTGCCACCGTCGCGCATACCCATCCAGGAGTGCCCCGGAATCGGGGTTGATGCTGACCGGTCCTGATTCTCGCGCGCTCGAATCAGCCGGATCGGGTCCTCTCTTGGCACGGGCCGGGGTGACGACAGGTTCGGCAGGCTTGACGCTCGAGCGCTTTTTCGATGGCATGACCGTTCTCGGATCGCAGCTTCGGACAGGGTCGTCTAACCGGGACACAGCACCGTGATAATACACAACTTATGTAACCCCAGGGTCAATCGAGCTGTCACCCAAGAGACAGCCGTTCCCCGCTCCCGAAACCTACCGCCGGATATCGCAAAAAAGTGCAGGCGACGTGTCTTGTGGAGTTCTCCATTTTCCGAACAAGTCGCCGGCCTTCGCACGCAAATCGCAGCTCCAGCCGCCGAGCCCGCCTTCACCTCGCCGTCTTGGGAAGGTGCGACAACACCTCCGCTTTGGCCGCCGCAACATCCTGCCGGAACTTCGGCGTCGCCATCATGTACCCGAAGAGTGCATACGCAACGCTCCGGCCGGCCTCCACGTCGGTTGGATAGTGGACCCCGCAGACCAGCCTGTTGTGCGCGTAGTGGTCCGCCCATGCCATGATTTCGATCCGCTTCTTCGGCATCATCTCCGCCAGCGCCAAGGCGTCGAGATAGCCAGTCAGCGCATGACCGCTGGGATAGGAGTCGGGCTTGCCGGTCAGCCCGCACACCGGATGCAGCGTGTTGTCCGTTTGGTACGGACGCGACCGCGCAAATTGGTCCTTCAGCGGCCCGGCGGCGACGCTCACGTCGTTCCTCAAGTGCGCGTCCAACTGCGCCAGCACCGGCAGCTTGTCGGCGCTGAACCACGCTCCGACGACCGGCTTGAAGACAAAGATGTCCTCCTCGCCGTCGTCCGCCTTCGCCGCCGCCACGTCTTCAGGCTGGCGCGCGGCCTCGATCTTGTGCAGCTCGGCCAACTCTGCCACCTGCTCGAAGGATCGGTCAGGTGGAAAATTGGGAAGCAGATTGGCCAGGTCCAGCACCGTTGCATCGTAGTAGTACGCCGTCTTTGGCGCAGCGCTGGCCGCATCGGCCGCCGTCGTCTGCGCCCACAGACCCACCGGAGCCAAAGCCAGTGAGCCCACACACGCCCAAACCGCAAGCATTCGCTTCGTACGCATCGCTTTCATAGTTGACTTGAAATTACCCCAAATAGATGAAAAGAATGTTGCAGCAGCTCGGACTGTGGCCTTTACCTGGCATGTGACGCCGGGAGTTGTGGGTGGGTAACCGGGAAGACGGCCGTCCAGGCTATAGGATGATTTGCCCAAATTGAGCAGTCAGCGCTCCCAGTTCATGTCCGCATCGGTTTCCAAAATACCCGCGATGGGGCTACTATTAGCGCTATATTTTTGTGATCTTCAGAGTTTCGCTGGTTCGGGACGCGCCGGATCGCGGTAAGCATTTGCCTCGCGTCCCGTTCAGGCAAGTTGCACGCGGCCCCCGGAGCTAAATCTGCCTTGTTAGACCCAACCCGGATGGATCCGGCGCGCGCAACCCCAGCCTTACCGGCCCGCAGCAAGAGCGTTTTTCTCGACGCAGAGTCTAATCGAAGTATGGGCCCATTTATCAGAAGGGCTAATGGCTTCATCGAGGTGAGTCTTCCATGATTACGCTTCCGATTGCTCCGGCAACTGTTCGCTTCTTCGGTTCCTGTCTGGCTGTGCTGGCAGGTGTGGCGCTTGCTCCGGCCAGCCTGTCTGCCCAGGCCTCAAAGCCAGCTGGCGACGGCTCCTCGGCGCCAGGCTTCTCCATCGAAACCGAGATGCTCACCTATCGCGCGCTGGAGGCCAACAGCGAGGCCATTGCCTGCGAGGTCGCTGCCTACCTGCACGGCACTTCGGTGAACTTTAAGAACCCACCGCCCGGGACCGTCTGCAACGTCTCCGGAAACGGCGCAAGCAACGGCGTCGTCATCCTCCCGTTCGATCGCAGCGTGTACAGTGACTTCCAGGTCTGGCGCTCCGATATGCAAACGATGGCGGAGTTCGAGCAGCGGGGAGCGTCCGCCTGCGCCGCTGCCAGTGCGGCGCCTGCTCCTCCACGCGCGCCCGCGGGCATTGGCACCCGCGGCCTTACTGGTGCGGCAACCTCCGCCGCCACCACCGCCACTGGCGCGATGGGCGTTCTTACGCCGGCTGGCGCGGCGCTTTCCACCGCGTCGGGCGTACTCGGCCTGTTTGCGACCAATCATGATGCTTCGCCGGTGGGCGGGACCATCCAGGATCAGGCCTTCATGGACAACGTCAGCCGCGAACTGCGCGCGGTCAACGTCTCGGTGCTGATGCCGTCCGCCTACACCCCGTTGGCACTCAGCTCGATAGACCCTCTGCGGTCACCGTTCTTCATCGCCCTCGACAAGCTGCTGCACACCCGCGATTGCATCGTTGCGTCCAAAGGCGCAACCGATCCCGACATCAAGAACATTGATGACTTCCTGGGGGCCCTTTCCAGTGCGAACGCGCCACCCAAGGGCAGTGGGAACCCTCCGTCGGGCTCAACGACCGCCGCGCCGCCGGCGCAAGCGGCAACTTCGTCTCATCTGGAGTCGGTCCTCTCCGCCGATGGCCTCGCAGAGCGCCTGGGCGCCGACCCCCAGACGGGCAGAATACCCGACACTGCGCCGCACCACGTACTCCTGCTGAAGGCATTGGAATCGGGTGGCTCGGTATCCAAGAGCAGCAACATCTTTGGCAGCAAGATGAGCTATAGCGGAGGCTCAGTGGGGACCTACGCGCTGTTCGATCTCAATGGCCAGCTCGAGTGCTCCGGCAACGTCTACAACTACGCCGGCTCCGTCACCTCCAAGGACTTCCAAAAACACCTCCTCGGCTACGTTCCCGACCCGTCCACGCAGGTCATCTTCCAGCGCGGCGGTTGCCGGGCACCGCAGTAAGCCCCTGGAGGCTGGCAGGACGATCATTGACCCTCGGCGTTGACGGAAAACTGCGTGCGCAGCTATAGTTCTCTCGCTTCCAAAGCGCACGTGAATGGGTTTTATGAGAGGTTGTGCCATGACCAAATCGATGGCCGTCGTAGGTTCTGCGTTTCTCGCCCTGGGACTTCTGCTGTCATCCGCCGCCGCCCAGACGGCCGCGCCCAGGGTCGCCAAGGTCACCGTGAACCAGCCGGTGACGCTGACTGACAACGGCGATTCATGGACCATGGATAACGGCATCGTCAAGATGACTGTGCTCAAGCACAACGGCAACCTGTCGTCTCTGGTCTACCACGGCGTCGAGGTGTTGACCCGCGGCGAATACTGGGAGCAGACGCCCTCCGGCACCATCACCGCGCGGGTGACGATCGATCCGGCAACCAACGGCGGCGAGCGCGCCGAGGTCTCCGTGCGGGGCGTCAATCCCGGCGACCGCGATAATCCCAGCCCGCTGGGCGGACCTCCGGGCGGCGGCGTCCCCGCAGCGCAGGAGCCTCGATACCCCGGCGCACCCGGTGCAGCAGCAGGTTCCGGTGGCCAGGGTGGAGCAGCGCGACCGGGCGGTCCGGGCGGCGCGGCGGCACCGCGCCCACCGGCAGGCCCTCGCGGCGGGGGCATGGACATCGAGACGCGTTACACCATGGAGCGCGGCACCAGCGGTTTCTACACCTATGCCGAGTACACCCACAAGGCCAGCTACCCGCCTGCGGGCGAGGGCGAGAGCCGTTTCATTCTGGAGTCGATGAACCGCACCTTCGACTGGCTCTCCGTCGATGAAGACCGCAACCAGTTGATGACCTCCGATGACGACCTGCGCAAGGGCGTCGTCATCCACGCCAAGGAGCAGAGGATCCTGACCAGCGGCGTCTATGCCGGCTCGGTCGAGCACAAATACAGTTACAACGCCGTGATGTACAAACTCAGGGCCTGGGGCTGGTCGAGCACCAAAGACCACATCGGCGTCTACTTCGTGAACCCCTCGAACGAGTACATCGGCGGCGGCTCGGAGAAGCTCGACCTGATCGACCACATGAGCGGCACCCTGCTCGACTATTGGACCTCCGGCCACTACGCCGGAGGCGCGGGCAACCACATTCCCGCAGGCGAGGATTGGAGGCACGTCGTCGGCCCAATCTTCGTCTACTTCAACTCGCTGGCCGACGCCAAGGACCCGACGCCGGCTGAGCTGGACGCCTTCCATGCCAGCTACGGCAGCGGCATGCCGGCCGTGCCCAAGGAATGGCACGACAATCAGCTCGCGCTCTGGAACGATGCAGTCGAAAAGTCGAAGGCGGTGAAGGCCGCCTGGCCCTACGACTGGGTCCGCGGCATGGATTACCCGCACAAGGATGGCCGTGCCACCGTCACCGGTCAGTTCGTGCTGAACGATCCGCAGGCGGCTAAGAAGACGCTTCCGCACCTCACCGTGGGCCTTGCCCATCCCGACTACCTTAACCCCTCGGGCGGATTCCAACAGCGCGCCGGCAACGGCGACGTTGTGACCTGGGCGCACGATGGCAACTACTACCAGTTCTGGGCGGATGGCGCCGAGGATGGCAAGTTCACGATACCCAATGTTCGCCCCGGCAAGTACACACTCCATGCCTTCGCGGATGGCGTGCTGGGCGAGTACGCCAAGGCCGACATTACGGTCGAGGCGGGCAAGCCGCTCAATCTGGGCAAGCTGGACTGGCAGCCCGTCCGCTACGGCAGGCAAGTATGGGAGATCGGCTACCCCGACCGCACCGGCGACAAGTTCTTCAAGGGCGACGGAGCTAACTACTGGCTCTGGGGTTGGGGTCTGCGCTATGCGGGACTCTTCCCCAATGACATTACCTACACCATCGGCAAGAGTGACTACCACAAGGACTGGTTCTTCCAGGAGGTGCCGCATTCCAACACGACCGCCTGGGTCAATCCCGCCGCCAAGGACCCCTACAACCAGCGCTTCGGCTGGGTGAATATGCCCGCCGGCCAGCAGGACATGTGGCGCGAGTGGGGCCAGGGTAAGGCCACCACCTGGACCGTCAAATTCACCATGCCGAAGGCGGAGAAAGGCGCCGGCATCCTGCGGATCGCACTAGCAGGAGCCGACGGCGGCAATGGCAACACGCCTGCCGCCCCTGGCAGCCTGACCATTGGCGTCAACGGCACGGACGTCGGCACCCTGCACCCGGTCGCTACCAACGCGCTGCGCTACAACACGGATAAGGGCGTCTGGTACCAGTACGTGCAGAAGTTCGATGCGTCGCTGCTGAAGGCCGGTGAGAACTCGGTCACCTTCACGGTTCCGGCTGGAGACGTCACCACCGGCGTGGTCTGGGATTATGTGCGCCTGGAGCTCAACGACGGCAGCAAGCCGTATCCGACGGCGCCCGACAGCGGCAGGCCCGACGCACCCGCTCAGCTAACCGCGTCGGTCACGCCATAGTCCGCGTCGCGAGGCCTACAGCGGAGGCCCTTCCAAATCAGGCAATCCGCGCTATTTGCGGATCATCGAAAGCCCGAGTTACAGATGCGCGTCCACGCTTACAGGGAGGGCTTCGCCAGCGCAGTTGCCGCTATAACTGCGTTAAGCCTTTTTGAATGTGGCAGACCGTGATTCATGGGCTTTTCACTTGACGCCCCTTCGTGTGCTGGTTAGATTCCTCTTAGCGCCCGACAGTTGATCGGAATGGCGGGGTTCGACGCTCCGGGAGTGGGTTTCGTGTGCCACTCCTTGAAGGCGTCGTCCGACGGCTCATTGTCGCTGGAAAACTCACGCTGGCGCATCCGCTCGTCAGCGTGCGATCCCACCGAAGTAGCTGCAATCATCTTAGGAGAAGGATCACGTACATGAAGAGCCAGGAAACACCTCGCAGCATACGACAAGATATCTCAACCCAGCAGATCGGGTCGGAGACCCTCGTGTACGACGAGCGGCGTCACCGGGCCTTCTGCCTGAATAAAAGCTCTTCGGTCATCTGGGGGCTTGCGAACGGAGAACGGACGATTGGCGAGATGAGGGCCGCCGCATCGCTCCAGCTCGAGTCTCCGGTGAGCGAAGAGTTTGTACTGTTTGCAATAGAGGAATTGCGCCGAGACGGCCTGATCGAGCCTGCTGCAATCTCTCAATCTACAGCGACGATCTCGCGGCGGGTGATGATGCAAAGGATCGGAGTTGGGAGTGCGCTATTGCTCCCCGCTATCGCCGCCATCGTCGCTCCTACCGCTGCGCAGGCCTATGGCGGTTGCGTCGATTGCACCCCGGACGTTTCGTCCTCACGATCGGCTCAGGCAGCAAGAGCGAGAAGGCTGCAGCAGAGCTCCCAACCGGCATCTGGCAACGCCCCGCGGCAATGAAGCAGCGCGGCCACGCAAGGGCTTGGTCGTAGGCCAAGCCCGATTGCCACCCGACGTGGTGACCCCGGCTCATCGGCAAGCACACACCGCATGCACACTCCTCGTGCGCCAGCACCGCCAAGCCTGCCCCGCGGTTGTCTGTAATCTGACAAAACCAAGATCGCTATGGAAGGCTGCAATCGCCGCGGCGGCACCGGGTAGTTCGTCAACGGCCTTGCCTACGAGCCTCCAGGATCATTCGTCCGCCCATCGCCGGCAGCCAGCCCGGCAACCTCGCCTGGATCGCCACCAGTACTGCCCCGCCTGAATGACTCCGCTGCGTCCTGTATCAGCGGGTGGTGGCTCATGGAATGTGAGCGCCCCTTAAAGGAGCTGGGGCACGGCAGAAGCCGTGCCCCAAAGGCCAAGGAACACACTATGGTTATCGGATAGGCTGAGGAATCCTCTTGGACAGCGGTGTTGTGATGGGCGTGGGGGGCGGATCCGGGCAGACGTCCCCGGCCAGAACCTGGTTCTGAACGTTGATGTAGAGGTTGGTGTTGATCGTGTTAGGCGTTGTGCCTTCCAGGATAGCGGCGCAAGCAGTATCGACCACATTCCTTTGCACCAGGTTGTTGATGCCGCTGGGGCCACCGCACGTGGAATCCAGGTGAATTGCCGATTCCGTCGAGTAGAAGACTAGGTTGTCCTGGATCGTATTGTTGTTGCTGCAAGTATCGATGGCGTCGTAGTTCTCGGTATTTGTGAATAGATTCTGATAGACGAGGGTGTTATTGGAAGTACCGTTCGGGTTGCCGGTGTAACCGAATAACGGATCGGATACCGTCAGAAGTCCGTACTGCGTCGTCGATGTCGAGTTCTCTTTGAACTTCACATTGTTGGAGGCATAGATGAGGGTCCCGACCGCAACGTTCGCGGTGTTGACTCCGCCCGCAGGCGTCGCGATGAGGTTGGAGATGCTATTGAAGATGACCTCACCGGTGGCGCCTTCGGAGACCTGGATCCCATATTCCTGCGCACCCGCGGTGGGGCCCTGTCCGAAGATGGTGTTGGTGTTGATATTGAACGTCACGCCCGTGCCATCAGCGGTGATGCCGTTTTTCTGGAATAGCTGGACGGTATTGCCCTGGATGTCGACATTCGACTGCACGCTGCTGCCGTAACCGCCCTGGGCGAAGATGCCGTTGCCCGAATAGCAGCCGTTATTCGCAGCGGCCAGCGTCTGGTTCTGCGTGACGACGCCCTGGATCGTGCCCGAAGTGTTCTGGTAGTAGATGCCGCGAATGTCAGTGTTGCAGTTGGAGATATTGTTGCCGGTTCCGTCCACGACGAAGCCACTGATCTTAACGTAGGTGCCGCCCGTGACTAGAATTTGCGCTGCGACCGGTTGGCCGTTAGCAAGGTCCGTAGTGTTCGCCACGAGGCCGGCGGTGGGGGAAGTAATGATGACTGGCGCCATGTTCCAGCCAGTGACGCCCGAGAGGCGGATGTTGCCCTGGTGCGGCTGGGTCGGGGCAATGACAGGCTGTTCGCGGTAAGTACCGGGGCAGACCCAAACGGTCCCGCCGGTTAAGACCTGGCCGATAGCTGCCTGGATGGTGGTCGTGGTGGGAACGCCCTTCGGGCCGCAAGTGCCCACGTAAACTACGCTGCTAAGGCTGTAACCGCTGCCTGGGAAGGGAATGCTGAGGATGGGAATGTTGCCCGGGGTCGTAACGTTGCCCTGAGCATGCGCGACCGTTGCAACCAGACCAGAGAATAAAGTCGCTATAACTACCGAAAACCGAGATAACTTCGTCATAGAACGCTCCTTGAACGGCTCCTTTGGCTAATCTCCGTCGGACGCTTCGAATCTGAAAATTTCGCCTGTAAGGTGAACGGTAGTGTCGCACCGATAGAGTGTCAAATGAATAAACTGCAACAATTGCGGACGGTTACCGAGGTACTGGTTACCGTTATTACCTGGGTAATAGGTCCGTAGTACGAGTAATGTTAAGAGAGAGTTACAGCGAAACAAAACTATGCCAAAAACCTTGGCCTGACAGCCTTGGCATGTTACTGTAACCGCACCAATGACATATTCCGGAACCACACGGTGCCGCCTATTTTGTTATCGAAGCGCAGCGTTGGGTGTCGGCGTATCCGGATATCGATGAAGTTCGTAGCTGCGCCAACCGTAAACGGCAGTTCAAGTTCCCTCCAGCCAAAGGTCCCCAATAGAGGCCCGCTCTCAATGTTCAGGCGGCCCTCGTTCTCTCCGTCCCTGACTACCAGCACCGGCCCCTGATCCGTACTGATCTCCGCGGCGCGTACCGAGGCACGCAGCAAGTACTTGCCCGGCTGCAGAACAACCGCCTGAGAGACATCGTTGAAGTTGAGGTTCGCCGCTCCGTCGAATTGAATCCTCAACGAACATCCGTCCGGCCCGGGGACGCAGTCCCGGCTAATGACGGTATGCTCGAACGGCAAGAGCTCCCAGTCGAAGATCGCTCCGGGCAAGGGCTCATGCGAAAAGTCGCCGTTGAAGAGGAAATCCCTCCGGCGATAATCCGGGGTAAGTCCACCCTGCGCATTGGCCCACTCCGTCGCTGCCTGAGAAAATTGACCTTGCCTGAAAAGGAAGGTGGAGTACTCGGCCGCGATCTGAAGATCCGCCAAGCGATGTGCAGTCGCCCATTTCCAAACCGTCTCCGCGTTGGTCCTTCGGCCCTGCTCCATCAAATAGCGCAGGTAGCCCTGCACTGGGCGTTTCTCCGCAGGGATGCCATATTCCAGGGCGTCCTCGACGGTGACCTTTCGAGTGTCGAAGAGATTGAAGATCTGTTCGTCATAGGTTCGTGCCATCGTCAGGACGCGGGCGAAATCGCGCAGCCCCACGCGGGGATCGCCATAGAGCAGGTAGAAGCTGCCAGCCTCGTCCAACACATCGGCCGATTCGTGGCCAAGATCCACGGCTCTAGCCATGCAGTAAGAAGCCTGGTCCAGTCGGCCTTGCTGCGCCAGCACCTGGCTGAAATCGATCCAACGATAGGCTGAGGACGAGTCGCGAACCAGACTTTCGAGCAGTATCCCGGAGGCCCGTTCTAGTTCGTGCTTGTCCCCATAGATCTGAAGATCGTAGGCGTAATCGAGGACCGCGTGGTCATCGCATAGATTCCAGCGGCAGAGCGCCTGATCGCTCTCAAAATGCGCGGATAGGCGCTCAGACGCAAAAATCTCCAGGGCCGACCCCAAAACGGCTGCGCTAACGATAAAAAGAAGTATCGCCCTGCGCAAGAGCCAACAGGCCGGTCCGCATTGGATGCGCGCGGCCTTTTGGATACCGTACTGATGATCCGAGAGGATGAGGAGCCACCGTTCGAATCGTGGGAACCTGTCTTTGCTTGGCCCGCCAACGCGTCACGTTGCGATAAAGCCTCACCTACGAGGCAGGCCTAAACATCTTACAAATCCAACTGGTTGGGGCCGCAGCTTGAAGCTGAATCTGCGAACCACAGTCGTCGAGGGAAGAAGGGCCAGATGGTCAGAGGCACGAAAGGCAGATTACTAACTCGTAAATTCGCAATCTGCCAAACGTCAAGGATCACCGGCCGGTTTATGGAGCGGGCTTAGTCGAGCAAACGCAGCTCTGCAGGGTGGTGCTATAGACACAGTATCCGGTCTTACTGCCGCCGCTCGGCGGATTCGTAATGGTGCAACTGCTGTTCGGATTGGCGCATTTGTTCCCGCTCGTAGTGCAGGCGCCGCTCGAAACAAAACCGGCGGTCTGGAGTAACCCCGCAACTCCATGCAACTTGGTGCAGGGCGCGGCATTTGCGTAGAGCGCCCGAGTATGGCCAATGTATGCGAGACCCGGTATCCCGAATGACGCTGCCAGAACAGCTATGGTTCCCGCAATGCTCCACATCCTTCGTTTGCTCATGGAAATCTCCTATCTTGAAACTTGGTATAAGGGGCTACCCGAGAGATTGTGCCATGGATCGCATGACGGTCGAATGAAAGCCGCGTTTATTCTTTATTGGAAAGTTCGAAAATCCACCGGAGCCCGGGGAGTGCGCTGGTTGCCGTCGCCTTCGCGGACAGACTCTTGGGGTGGCGCTGTTGCGAGAAGCATCGCCGGTCCAAAACGGCCTTCCGCCTTGGGCTATGACTGTCGCGAGGACGAACCGCGGCGACGGCTCAACCGGGCACGAACCGAGGAGAGAAAAGCTCCTGCTGATCCGACAAGAGCTAGAACCAATGTAGGGTTCTCCGGAGAATCCGTGCAGCCATTTACCTGGGCGCGCAGCGGATGAGCGATGCAGAGAAGAATCGCACACACAAAGAAAAACCGCGATGACCTGCTCATAATCTGGGCCTCCAAGCAAAGAAAACTCATCGAACGCGAGAATGGTTGGCGCCACGTGATCTTCAAACGATGCGCATTCACAAATTAGCAGGAGATTATTGCAGCCGAGTTACAAAGAACATTGCCCCACAAATTAAAGGTCCCGACGAAATTCACGTTTTGCTGAACATCCTGGACGCCGATTCATGTTACCTTTCCCGCGTGATCGTGAACCCCGCATCGACATGGCCGCCAGTACATGCAGAAGAACGGACTCTCCGGCGGAGACGCCGGGAGCTTTCCGCTGTGAGGGCAGCCGTTCCTCTTCAGTTCTCGCCAGACGATGCAGTTGCGATTGATAAAGCCATTGCCGTAAATGGAATGCCGACCGGGTCAGGCGGTTTGGCCGCATGGAAGAACGGTGTGGCTCCCGAGATCGGCAAGTACGCTTTGGATCTCCTGAACAGATCTAAAGCTGCCCCAGGCAACGCTGAAAAAGCGATGGAACTTTACGGCCTGCTGCAGTCTCCGCTGCGCGCCTACCTCGGCACCTTTGGCCTGAGCGGGGATGAAGTGGACGATGTGGTCCAGGAAGTATTCGTACGGCTGATGCGGCACCTGAATGAAAATGGAGCGAAGGAAGGGCAGTTGTGGGACGAGAACCACCGCGGCTGGATCTTCCGGGTGGCGCACAACTTTGTGATGGACATCTATCGCAACAGTCAGAGGACGCCACGCCTGGACCACCACGAGGTGGAACTCCTCTTATCGAAGCATGTCGATCCGTCACCGGATCCGGAGCAGACGCTGCTGCGCAAGGAGAGGCTGGGCCGTCTGGATACGGCAATGTTGAAGCTTAGCGCCGGGCAACGAAGCTGTGTGCTGCTCCGGGCGAAGGGACTGCGACACCGGGAGATCGGGTCCGAATTGGGGATCAGCGCGCAGCAAGCCGCCAAGCTGCTGCAGCAGGGGCTGGATCTGTTGGCCGGCGAGTTGAGGACCTAAGGAGCCGGCGCCGCGTTCCCGCCCGCAGCCGCCTGACTGCTTCCACTCGATGGAGAGAGCGGTCGCAGCTGATCTTGCATCCACGGAGAATGGACGCTCGCCAGCGCCTCCCGATAGGCCGCCAGGCTCTTATACTGAACCAATTGCTCAGGATGCGGGACCGCGGCCGCAATCTTCTCCATCGCGATGGGCGGCGTGACGGGGTCGTCCATCACCTGCATCACCCGGAGCCCTTTCAGTTTGAGCTTAGGAAGATAACTGACCGGATCGAGGTTGTCGACGCGCTTCAGAAATTCAGGGGTCAGGTATGCGGCCCTCTCCTTTTCCGGCACCTGCCGGGAATACTTGAGCCAATCCGGCCAGTCTCCCCAGGGGTTCAGCAGGTCCAGAACGGAGATGCGGGAATCGGCCTCAGCGGCAAGTGCGGCGATCGCGCCGCCCGATCCCTGTCCGAACATGCCCACATGGTCCATGTCCAGGTCTCCGCGCTTTTCAAGGTAGTTCAGGACCATCTGCACGTCATGCACGGTGGTGCCGAGCGACTCCTGCAGCTCGCTGACGAACCACTCCTTCATGGGGCGGCTGGCATAGCGCTGGCCGGTCAGCGCGGAGACAAAGCCGACCGCGGCAAGCCCGCCCTGGGTGGCCCGCTTGCACCAGCCATCGTCGCGAAAGATGGAGGTGTCGTTGGGGTAGCCGTAGAGGTAGATGACAACGGGCGGGTTCTTCACGCCGTGCGGCTTGATGACATACAGGTCGATCGGATCGGCAACCCGCCACTGGATGCGAAGCAACTCACTGGTGTACTCCGGATGCTCGGCGGTCCCGATGATTGCATAGGACAACGGCTGCAGACTGGCCAGGTTCACCGGCAGGGCTCCCCAGTCCTCCTTCGGCGCGGCCGGGGCCGCTGGAACGCCGGCGACGGGCCCCAGGGTCTGAGGCGGTTGCCCAACCGCCGGACTGTCCGGCGCTTCCACTTGCTGGGCCCGCAGGCCGGAGGCAAGAGCCAACGCGAGGCTGCAGCCGAGCGCAGCCCTTAAGAAGATATTTCCCATAGACAGTTTCATCGATTCCCGCGACGGTCCGCTTTGGACTTGGCGTCTCGCCTTAGATTAGCGCCGCCAAATTAACCTGCCGTGACAGAGGCAGCGAAAAAAGGACAGGCCGGCAAGGAATCTGCCGGCCCATCCCTTCAGTTTGTAGTTCTGCAACGGTTGGAGGAGGCTTCTACTGACGACGGCCGACATTGCCCCCGGTCAGTGTGGTCTTGGCGCAGAAGTCGTTGTCGGCCTGGATGGAATAGACCAAGCCGCCTACGTCGCCGCCTGCTTCAGTGGCAGAGCAAGCCGGTCCATCTCCGTTCGCAGGCATGTCGATGCCCAACGAGCTGGGGAAGTCGCCGTTGTAGTTGGAGGTGTTGTTGTATGGAGGAGCAAAGTGCGACCGGACCACCTCAAGCTGAGAGATGGGAACGAAGTCCGGCTGCGAGGGCGAGAGGAAGAGCTGCGCGCCGGCAACCAGAGCCGCCGCGTTGCCGCCGGTGTAGACGACACGCAGCTTGGACCAGATCGGGTAGCTGCCGTTCTTGACGTTTGCCAGCGACACGTTGCCGAGCAGGCCGTTGCCCGCGGTGGGAAGCAGACCGTCCGACCAAACCTGCTGGAGCGGATCGATCCCGTCGATGGTGAGGTACTTGGCGCTGGTTGCGGCAGCTCCTGCAAAGTTCGCAGCGCTCCAGAAGGCATAGCCCAGGGAGTCCGGAGTGCCGAGAACCGACAGAACCATATTGCCGGTGCCGATGGTGCGATAGCGGGCGCTGTTACCAGCTGAACGCACGACAGTGTCACTAAGCGGGTTCTGGGTTGCGCTGACTTTTTTGGGGGTCGTGGTGGTGCAGGGGTTGTGGCTGTCAGCCCTGCCGTTGTTGTAACCGGTGTTGAGGCCCACGTCTTGCGAGGACTGGATCTCGGTGTTGTTGGGGACCGCGTACTCCATGGTGTTATACGTGCCTGAGAGCGGCTCGCGGACGAAGGTGATGGTTGGCGCGCCACCAGGACCGGAACTGCTTTGTTGCTGCGGGACGGCGTCGGCAGCAATTCCGAAGGTGCCATCGAGGTAGCCGGCCAGGGTGCCGCGGGTCATGTTGGTAACCTGCAGGCTGCCAAAGCCGCTCTCGTCGCTGGGGTTGACGAAGACCACGATTGGCACTGCGCCTACGTCGGCCACGGTGTAGCTGGATACCGTGCCGTTGGAGAAGGGGTCGAGGCCGGTCAGGTTGAAGTCGACCACGTGGAAGCTGCCGTTAAGGCCCTGCGGAGCGCCCGAGACCGCTACGCCGAGATGGCTGCCCGAGCTGGTGGCATAGCCGAGGCCGAGGTACTGCGAACCGGCGACGCCGCTGACGGGAGAACCGCAGTCAGTGAGTGCACGGTTGGTGGCGAACTTCGCATCTTCGGGACGGATGTCCGTGCCCGCGGTGTTGACGAGCACACTGGCAAGGGCGCCCTGGACGGCTGAGGGCAGCGGCGTATCGGTGATCCCGGTGAGTTTGCCAGCCCCGCCGTTGCCGATTGCGGATGAGGCGACGGCGATGGTGCAGGCCGGCGAAGCGAAGACGCAGCGGTTGCCAACGGTGGAGTCCGTCGAAAGGTAGATCCAGACATTGAAGGTGCCCGCGGGAACTGCGCAGCTGCCGCTGCCGGCCTGCCACGCAATCCAGGCCGATCCACCTTCAGTTAGGCCGCCGACGCCGGGGCGGGTGTCGGTGGCGACGACCGGGCCGGAGCCGGTGGTCCAGGCGCAACCGCCGAGGGAAGGGTTCGAGGCCGCGACCTGGCCCATCTCAAGGAACAGGGCGGAAGAGCCCATGGCCACCATCTGAACGCTAGGGGTGTTTTGTGCGTTGGCGTTGCCCACGGCACAGAGAAGCACCGCGGCGATTGCGAGAAGAGCTTTCGAAAGCTTCATATTCCTGCTCCTGTGAATATTGAAAAAGTCTGGCCACGCTTCCTGGGGTGCGGCGTGGCTCGTTCTGGTTTACAGAGGGACTGCTGCGACTCGTGGGGCAAAAGCGTCCTCTGCACGCTGTGTATCTGAACAACGGCTGAATGCCTCCCGAACCTGTGGATGGGGCCAGATATTCATGGAGGAATTACAACTACAAGTCATAGGCCCGGATGTTTAGGGAGGGATTAACTTCCGGTTGGAATTCCTGAAATTAATCGAAGAATCACATTCAAATTGCAGCGGCCGGGAAGGTCGCGCGTCGCTGGTCGCGCGTCGAAAAACAGCGGCGCTAGAGGCGTTTTCGTCTTGCGGCGCAGTCGAAGAAGCGTGAGTGCGGTTTTTTGTCGGCGAGAGCCGGGGTTAATATCCGATGTTCCGGTCTTCCCCTTTACGAAAGATGCTCTAATTCGACTGCAGGAGGTAGATCCCCCAGTCCTGAGCCACGCCTCCGTTCACGACCTTGTGCAGGGCGACCGTGTCCAGCCCGATCAGGAAGATCGCATACTTGCCGTCGATCTGTCCGGCGATGGCGACCGCGGGAAACGAGTAGGCGCCGCCGGACTGGTTAGGAAATCCAGGGTCGCTGGGAGTGCGGGGAAAGGCCGCGCCGACGTAGACCGTAGCGTTGGGATAGAGGCCGTTGTTTTTGGGGTCCTGCGTGCCTAGATCGATGGCAAAGTCGCAGTTTCCGTAGGCGCTCGCGGCGGGATTATTGTTGCTGAACTCGCCCCCGTAGAGGATGGTGGCAGTCTGCGGCGCGGGCAGCGCAGGACAGGCTGTCTGCAGATTGGGATAGCCGAAGGAGCCGATCAGCGAGGCCGGAGGAACGATGATGGCGTTGCTGGTGGCCGCACCCGTGGAATAGATGAAGGCAACATACTGCGCGGCGACCACGCTGCTGGTGGTGAGCGCACTGGACGGCTGGGGCAAACCGACGGCGCCAAGACCCGCCCCCAGAATATTCTCGTAGGTGGGCGGAGATGTCTGCGTTGTATAGCCGTTGCCTTCAACCAGGAAGCCGCTGGGCGCGATGGCGATGGTCGCCGACGGAGTCTGGTCATCCAATCCGGACAGGACCTCGGTGTTGGGCACGCTGATGGTCTGGCCGAATACGGTGGGACCGCAGGCGCCGGTCGCGCTGGCTGGAGATGGATTGTTCGCGGGGCCGCCCGAGATGTTGAACTGGGCGATGTTGTTGAAGCTGACCGAACCTGTCGAACCGCCGATGGTGGCGCTCCCATAGGCAGTCCCGGCGCTGTCGCCGGCGAACGGAAAGGTGACGAAGCGGAAGGTCTGCGGGGTTGCGCTGGAGGGACAGGCCTGGTTGGTTGCGAAGGGAGTTACGGTTTGGCCGAGCAGGCCTGCAAAACCGCCCTGGCCAGGCCACTCGATCGCCCAGTTGCCGGTTTGCGGCGGATTGTAGGTTGTGCCGTAGCTCGCCATTGCGTTCAGAGCGCCATTGGCGAACGTGACCCCGATGTTGAGTATGCCGTTGGGCAGCGCGGTAAAAGCTCCCGAAGTGGATACGTATTGCTCGTAGCCGACGCCGTCTCCATAGGCATCCTCAACAAATGTGCCGGCCTTGTGGTCGATGGCATAGGTGTCGTAGGCGAGGCTGGCCCCACTGGAGGTCAGCCCGACGTAGGTCTGCGGAGACGTCGTCGATGGCGCAGATTGGTTCGAGGAGGTCTGACTGCTGCATCCGGCGAGACACAGGGCCATGAGCAGCAGTGCGCAGACCCGGCGTTGGTGCGGTGCCGTCATCTGTACCGGTATGGGGCAAGTGGCGTCGATGTGCTTCATGCTCTCCTCCTCCGTCGCTCTAATAGGCGAGCTTCAGTCCGAGCTGCAGGATGCGCGGGTCGTGTGCATCCACGGGGTGCAAAAAGGAGTTGCCGGTGATGCAGCCGGGCGCGCCCGCCGAGTATCCCGTGGAGATGTCCCCGTAGCAATTGATGACGTTGTTTCCGGTGTTTCCCGGATGGCTCGGATCGTAGATGCGGAACTGGGTGTGGTTGAAGACATTGAAGGCCTCAACCCGGAACTCGGTGTCCTTCTCCTTGAAGATCTTGAACGTTTTCAGCAAGGACATGTTGAAGTTGGTGCGGGCCGGATTGTTCATGTAGTTGCGCCCGGCGTCGCCGAAGGTGAGGCCGCGGGGAGCGACGAACGCCCTCGGGTTGCCCAACAGGGGCCCGACGGTGCCATTGTTGGCGGATATCACGGGTCTGGTGCCGTGGGACCCTGGATTGATGTCGGGATAGGAGCCAATGCCCAGGCCGTCGCCCACGCCGGCGTTGTCCGCGGTCGAAATGCCGCCCTGGATGTCGCCTTGATTTACGTAGGATGCGGATGAGCAACCCGTTGTGAAGGCGCAACCCTCCTGCCCGCCACCGTTCACGATGCTGAAGGGCGTGCCCGACTGGTAGACCGTGATTCCCGAGAGCTGCCAGTTATCCAGCAGCCCCTTCAGGATGCGCGAGTTCTCCATGCCGCCGGAGGACGGTTCCGCAGCTGCTGGAGCGGCCGCAGGTTCTTCGCCGGCAAAATCGGTGAACTGCGAGAGCAAGCGCAGCAAAGGCAGATCATAGATGTAGCTGAAGTTGATCAAATGCCGTTCGTCGAAGTCGGAGCTTGCCCAGTTGGACTTGAGGTTCAGGGAGTCGGCGAAGTTGGCACTGGAGCGGTCCGAGCTGTCGTCCAGTCCGTGGCTGTAGGTGTAGGTTGCGCCCAGGGTCAGCGCGCCCTTGCTTCGTCGAACGGTGGCCTGCAGCGCGTGGTATTGCGAGTCGGCGATATTATCCAGCGAGATGATGTTGCTGAAACCAAGGTAAGGACGCAGGGCATCGGCGCTGATGCCCAGACGTCCTCCGCTGCCGGTGAAGCCGGGCGAGCCGGTGCAGGCGACAAAAGCATTGAGGTAACCAGGCTGTCCGGGACCGATGGCCTGCGACGAGGCGACGCCGCTGCCGTTGAACGTGCCACTGACCGGGAAGATGCCATTCGCTGCGCCGGCGCCGCAGATTCCGGAGGTCATGGGCTGGCCGGGTTGGAACGGATTGAGACTTGAGGGCAGCACAGGCAACTGGTTGAGGTCGCGAATCGCCGTCAAGTGCGTGCCCTTCGTCCCAACATAAGCAACGGTGCCAACCACGTTTCTGAAGACCTCTCGCTGAATGCTCAAGCTCCACTGCTGGGTATAGGAGTAGCGCTGCTGGGTGGGGATCGATGTGACATTAAGTGGGAAGGTCCCCGCCGACACCGACGTGGCAACTCCGGCCCCCGAGCTGACCAGGCCAATGCTGTTGAGAGGGCCGGCGATTGAGGTTGGGACTCCACCAACCAGGCCGGTGCCGGAAGGACCGATATCGACTCCCGTAGGATTGGACTGGGTCTCGCTGAGCACCAACGGGGCGCTGCCGATCAGCGAGCCGGTATTGGCTTCATTGCCAATGCCATGTTCCCAGAACAGGCCATAGCCGGCGCGGATCGAGGTGCGGCCGGTCCCGGTGGGGTCCCAGGCGAACCCAACCCGCGGGGCGGGATTGAAAAGATGGTTATTCATGCAGCTGTTGGGAACGCCGTTCTTGCCACACTGCACCAGGCCGTTGGTGATGACGGGATCGAGATTATTCAGATTCAGCGGCACGGTAGGCAAACTGCCCTGGCCGGAGCTGCCGCTGCCGGTTGTCCGCACCAGTTCCCCGTAGTTGGGGTCGATATAGATGGAAGAGCCCAGCGACTGGCTGTAGGCCTGGGGTTCCCAGTTATAGGCAGTGTTGTTGGGGTTATACCAGGCACCGAAGAAGCTGCCGCGAAACCCGAGATTCAACGTCAGGCGATCTGTGATCTTCCAGTCGTCCTGCAGGTAAATCTCTACTGATTGATAGCGGTTATAGTATCTGCCCTGAGCGCTGTCCTGGGTGAAGCTCTTGATCGCGGTCCCGCTGTAATCACTGATAGCAGGCTCACGTCCGACTCCGCCTGGGTTGGTGGCTAAACGGAAGAGGCCTGGGCCGGCCAGAAAATCGGCGAACGCATTCCCGGTGGTGTACCGGGATTGCTGGTTGCTGAAGGTCAGCAGCCCCTGAAGATCGCCGGAGTTTGCGCCACTCACCGCGCTGGTTTCGTTCTGCTGGACCAGGGTCGCCGCAAAACCGAACTGCAAGCTGTGTTTGCCGAACACCTTGCTGGCATCGTCGCGCAGCAGATAGGCAGGATTGGACTGGTTCCACGGGGTATAGCCGGTGTCTACATTGAATCCGTGGCCGCCGTAGGCACCGTTGTTTCCCTGAAAGACGAGACCGGGCATCTTACCGCCGAAGCCGTTGTTGAAGATGTGGCCCATCGGGCACTCGGTGAGCTGCTGCGGTTGCTGGTCAGGGAGACTGGAAGGCGGAGTGGGTTGCCCCCCGGTCACCGCGCTGCACGAGGTGCCGGGAACCGCCGCGTCTGCCGTGAATCCCTGAAGACTCTGGTAGGGACTCAATGTGGTTGGGGAGACGTTATCCAGGATGGCGGGTCTTGCCAGGGAGGTGACGCCCGGGCCGGGCTGCGCTGCAAGCGAGATATGCTCGACCGAAAACGCGAGCGATACGCGGTTTTGAAAATTGTGCGGGAGCGACTGCGCCAAGCTGAGCACCATGTCCAGGCCGGGTCCCGTAAGCTTATTCTCCACCGTGGGGAAGCTGTTCTGGACCACACCCCACTGGGGAGTGAGCGTGGTGGTGTTCCAGGTGTCGTGGATGTACCGGAAAGAAAGCAGCTGGGTTGGAGTGAGCGCCTGGTCGATACGGAACAGCTCCTCACGCCAGTAGGTGGGCGGCGAGACGGCTCCAACATAGCAGTGGGCCAGGGTCGAGGTGTTGGTCGAGTTGCAGCCGGTCTGAGAGTTTGGCAGCGGGATGATGTTGGTGCTGAGAATCGCCTGCGACAGATAGTTGGGGTTGACAAACCCAGTGGCGCTTGGGCAATCGGGATAACCAGCGGTCGACACGGAAGCGCCGGTCGGGTTGTACGGACACACGTCACTGAAGTCGCCGGAACGCTCGGCCACCGTCGGCACTGCCTGGTTATAGTCCACCGGCGTCTTTTCCAGGCGCAGCTCCTCAGACCAGAAAAAATACGTTTTGTCCTTCTTCGGGTTGTAAAAACCCGGAATGTAGATCGGGCCGCCGATGGTTCCACCGTAGTCCTGGCGGCGATAGAGCGGTGTGCGGTACTGCAGCTTCGCGTTGGGCTCGAGCGGATTGACCGGCTCCGCCGGATCGAAGTAGTTCCGCGCATTGAACATCTCATTGCGGATGAATGCATACGCATTGCCGTGAAACGAAGATGTGCCGGACTTGGTGGTGACCAGAACGCTGCCCGATGCGCTCTTGCCGTACATCGCGCCGTAGTTCGAGGTCAGCACCTGCATCTCCTCGATCGCGTCGACACTGGGGTATACCATCAGCGGCAGTCCCTGGCCGCGACTGGCGTTGATGCTGGTGTTCAGCACATCGCTGCCATCCACCTCGAAGGTGTTGTACTCCACGCGCCCGCCGTTGACGCTGAACTTCGCGCTGCCGGCCACGCCCACTTTCGCCTCGTCCTGGCCAGTCTGATTGCTGACGCCGGGGGTGAGCGCAATCAGTTGGGAGAAGTTCCTGCCATTCAATCCGTAGCTGGTGACCTCTTTGGCCTCCAGTGTTCCCGAGATCGCGGCAGTATCCAGCGTGACCGCGCCTCCGGTCTGGGTGGTCACCGTCACCTGGGTGGCGGCTGTGGCCACGACGAGCTGGACATTGAGGACTGATGCCTGACCATCGGTCAGCGTGACCGTCTTGCTGGGGCTGGGATCGAAGCCGGACGCCTGAACGACGACCTGGTAGTCTCCCGCAGAGAGGTTCATCACGTTGTACGCGCCGGTATCGTCCGTCGTCGTTTCTTGCTTGCTCTGGTCGCTCTGGCGAGTGACGTCCACCGTTGCTCCGACGACAGGAAGGTTCTCCGGGTCGGTCACTTTCCCCGAGAGCCGCGCAGTTTGCCCGAATGCGCAGGCGCCGCAGGTCAGGGCCAGGAAGAGGAGGCCCGCCGCACATCGGGTTAACGATTGAACCATTTCGTGCTACTCCTCTTTCTCCGCGCAGGTTGACGGAGCGCCATCAATCTGCGGCTTTGACTAGTAGGACTACTGGGGCAGGTAGTATCGGAATGAGGTGAACCACATGTTGTTGACTGCCTCGGGCGAACCGCCGAGATTACTCAGCGGATCTCCGATGCCCAGCCAGGTGTGGCGAACTGCATAGGAATACTGGATGCCCTGCTGCAAAGTCCCTTTCGGTCCCTTATAGAAACGGAACCAGTAGCCGAAGGTGCCTTCCTGGATATTGCGGGTGTCCGCGGTGCAGTTGACCGCGGTGCCCGGAACATAGCCGCCGCCATTGGAGGATGTGACCGGAGCGACCTCGATGTTGCAGCCGGACACGTTATTGGTGGGTGCGCCGTAACCGGTCAACACCGGCAATCCTGTTTGCGCGCCGCTGGCGAAGATGAGGCCGGTGTTGTAATACGCGCGCTTCACAAATTCGCCGCCGTAGTAGCCGTAAACGTCCAGCCGCGGCGTCGCGTGCCACTCCAGACTGGCCAGCGCGGAACCGCCGGGCAGCAATTCCAGCGAACCGTTGGCATGTTCCGTGGCATCGGGCAGGGTCGTCGTGCTGTAGCGGCCGATCCCGTTGCCGGCCAGGATGTGCGCGCCGGCCTCCAGCTGTCTATGGAGTAGCGGGACCCGAGCATTCAAGCCGAGCCCGCCGCCCTGGGTCTTCGAGGTGTATGCCCCGGCAGCTGGAGTCGTCGAAGCCGTGGAATTATTGAGCGAGATGTCATTGGGGAACACCCGCGCACGGAAGAAGCTGCCGATGGCAAAGAGTTCAAAGTGGCCGAAGCCCGGCTCATAGGCGATCTTGGCAACCAGGTCGGGAGCATAGTTGTAACTGTAGTTGGCGGTCGGGTTGTACAGGCCGCTGCTGTTGCCCGGCTGCTGATACACGATTGCCGGCAGGTTGTGTCCGCCGATGTTGAGCGTCTGCGGCTCTTCGGCCGAGAAGCCGGCCCAGACCTTGTCGTTCACTGTTTTCACCACGCGGAAACCGTACTGCCGCTCCCAGGTGAACCCGACGTTGTACTGAGAATCGATGGTGAGCGGGATTGCTTCCTTGTTATTGGTCAGCCCCAACCTGGACTCGGTTGCCAGCGACCACATCTGGCCGCCGGTAAACGTCCAACCGCTATTGAGCTCCGCCTGTGCCCATAGTTGGCGTTGACGAAGTGAATAGCTGTTGCTCTGATTGTCGTTCGAGGTGGTACCCGCGGAGAGGAAGTCGGCCTCGTAGTAGCCGCGCAGAGTTGCGTTTGAGAGCTTGCCTTCGGCGAGCAGCGTAACCCGCGACTGACGGCCAGTCCCATTGAACTCAGAGAAGTTGCCCGCGGTTTGACCGGAGAAGGGAATGCCCGAGAATTGCGTGTTGATATCGCCGCCGATCGCGCGCTGGCGGTCAACCGTCTCGCCTGCGAGGAACCCGCCCGGCTTGAGGTCGATGCCCAGGAAATGCAGCGCGGACGTATTCTTGATCGGGTAGGTTTCTGCCTGCTCGGCCACCAGCATCTCGGTGAGCGTCGAGTCCGTCGTCTTCACACTATCGACGGCGCTCTGCAGATCGGCGATCGCGGCATCGGTCTTCGCCACCTTTTCAGTCGTCGCGTCGGCGTGCAGTTTTTCCTGGGTGCCGGCTGCCTGCGCGTCTGCCTGCGCCGTAGCCGCCTGCTGCTTGGCGGCGGCCAATTGCTGCTGGCTCGCGGCCACCTGCTGCTGCAGCGACTGCACCAGCTGTTCCAGCTTCTGGATCCTCGCGTCCATCTGCTCGAGCATCACCTGCTCGTCCGCTTTATGTTTGGCTTTGGCCGCCTTGGCGGGTGCAGTGTCCGTCGAACTCTGCGCCGGCATGCCGGTTGCGCTGACAGCGAGCAACAGGACAGCGAGTATTGTCTTGCCTTTGGTCATTACGCTTCTCCTTGAATCAATCTGACCCGATCCAATCTGGCCTGGGATCCAACCTGGACTCGACCATGAACGTGGGACACTACTCTCCGAGCCATGGCCCAGCGTCCGGGAGCCCTGCAGCTGCGATCGTTCATGGCTTCTTGCCTAGAGTCTTGTTCTGAACCCCGAGCGAGAACGGGGTAACAACCGGTGTCGCAACGCCAATGAATTCCGTCACCGAACCGTAGGAGAGAATCCAAACGTCCCCTGATCCGTCCACTGCGATGGCGTCATTGGACGGGCCAAGTCCGTTTGCGCGGTAGCCGCATCCCGTCGAGTTCGTGTTCAGCGGGACCCCGCTGCCATTCAATTCGACCACCGAGTCCAAGGTACTCGCGCCGGAGATGCAGGTATAGCTGCCGGTAACCAGGACCCATATATGTCCCGCTCCGTCCAGCGCGAGGAACTGGGCGTACTGGGATTGGATCGAGGGATAGACAGCACCCGTGCCGCCGAAGTTCGAAGAGGACCCCCCGGCCTGCAGTTCGGATAACTGCTCCGGCGGATTTCCCGTTGGCAGGTAGACATCTCCGGCGTTATCGATGGCAAGGTTCCTGCCTGGCCCTTGAAGTAGCACGCTGAGGGAGGGAGGGGGCGGAACGGTCAGTTGGTAACCAAAGTCCGATTGAATGAACGATCCGGTGGAGCTGCTGAACTCGGCCGCGGAATTGTTGCCGGTGTTGAGGACCCAGACCGTGCCGAAGGTGTCGACCCCAATGGCGCCGGTTGGCTTGCTTACGCCTTGCGTATAGCCGGACGAAGGGGACAGAGGAGTACCGGGTGGAGTCGGAACACCGTTGATCGTGGCGTTTGCGCCGGCGAACCAGGAGACGGCGTCCGGTGAATAGCTAACCGTCCAGACATTTCCTTTTCCATCGATGGCCATCCCATCCTTGGGGTTGGTGAGCCCGCCGCCGGTATAGCCCGCACTGCCAGAAAGACCGATCCCATACGGAGAGAGCTCCGTCAAACTGCCGACGTCGTTCACGATCCAGGCGTTGCCCAGCGGATCGATGGCAATCGCATCCGGAGTGTTCAGGCTGGGGTCCTGGAAGCCGCCGGTTGCCGTACCCGGCGGGGAGAGAGCTGCGCCCAGACTGTTGAGTTCCGTGACGCTGTTGTAGCCGTTGTTGGCGGTCCAGATGTCTCCCAAGGCATCGATGGCGAATCCGATGGCAAACGACTGCGATCCCAAACCGCCGCCGCTGAAGCTGAGGGAGATCGACCAGTCGTTCGGTGCAGTTGCGAGGACCGGCAAGTACGGCCTGTTTGCGGGCAGGAGTGCGTAGATGAATGTGCCGTTGTTTTGGTTTCCCACTCCTTGCGGCGACAGGGCGATATTGAGCGCCGCGCGTAACATGTCGACGGGAGCGGTGTTAGTCGCCGTAGTAGGGTTGGTATCTCCGAACAGAACGCCGCATGGGCTGCCGTCGCCCACCGCGCCTCCCGCAGTGACGGCACAGCTGTCGAGAACGTCGGCCAGGGTGTCGATTTCGGCCTGCGGTACGGTCCCGTTCCCCGCGGGCGTTGTTGCCAGAGCCTGACCGGTCTGGATATTGACCAGGTTGTTGACCGCGGCGAACGCATTCGCCATGCCGACCGTGGCATTCGCGCTGCTGGAGCCGATGTGCGCGTAGTCGGACATGAAGGGTGCCAGAGCCCATACCGAGGCGATGGTCGTCACTTCGTTAATGGTGATGTTGGCCGTTGAGCTTAAGCCGCCGCAGGGACCCAGCGCCGTCATCATAGCCAAATTCGGATTGATCCCTCCCCCGGCGTTGCCGCCAAGCGCGACTAGATACATCTGGCTGCTCTGGCTCGGGCAGGTGTAGCCGGCAGGGATGGTGAACTGCCCAGTCGCCGTGGTGACCACCTGGGTGGCGCTTCCTGAGATCTCCAGCGCGGAAGCGGCCGAACCGTAACCCGTGGTCCCCGCGGCGTAAAGGGAGACGGACGCGCCGGACACGGGATGGGCAGTACCGGCCATCACGACCCCGCTCAGAGGCACTCCCGAAGGTTGAGCTGCAATGTTGACGGTAGCCGTCGCCTTAGCCAGCGGAGAGGTGGCTGCCGGGTTGTCCGCTTTTGCGGTAATAGTTACCGTGCCGCCCTGCGAGGGCGGAATGTAGAGAGCTGCCTGCCCGCTGTTAGTATGCACAGTCGCCGCACAAACCGCGTTGACTGCAGCGGTGGTGGACGTCGCGGCCATGGCCGGGGTTATCTGAAACAGCCCGCAAGCCGCGGCACCGCCGCATGAAACCTGACTGCTGCTGGTACTGCCGCACGCGGACCAGTCGACGCCGGCGTTGGTGGTGTCGTTGGTCACGGCGGCGCTCAGGCCGATGGGTGCCGAAGTGGCGACCCCGTTCACCACATTGCTCACCTGCATCTGCGAGGGCGCATAGGGAACAAAGTTGACCGCGATGACTGGAGCCACGGTGACTGTTGCCGAGACAGATCGCACAGGCAGCGCCGTGTTCGATGCGGTAGAGGTTGCGATGATTTTGATTGAGCCCGCGGGCACGGACGCCGGTGCGGTGAACTTGGTTGCCGCTCCGCTGGCCGTATGGCTCGGACTAAAGCTGCCGCTGGGGCAATAGCTGGGGGTATTGCAACTCCAGTCCACGCCACCCGGGGCGATCTCGTTGGTCACCGTCGCGGTAAAGCTGTACGCGCTGCCTGCAGTCACCGAAGCGGGCAGCGCGGGCGTGAAAGCGATGGAGATCGCCGGCACCACCGTGATCGTGGCGGAAGCGGTCCTGGTCGGGTCTGTGACCGGCGCGGCCGTCGAAGTTGCCGTCACGGTCACCGTGCCTCCCGCAGGTACCGCCGACGGCGCAGTGTAAGTGTTGGTAAAGGTATCGGTATAGCCGCTGGCCGTGTAGGAGGCCGTATGCGGGGACGTAAGCGATCCCCCAGGCGTCCAATCGAGCCCGGCATTCGCCTGGTCGTAGGTGGTCGTCCCGGTGAGTTGCAAGGTGCCATTCACCTGCACCGTTGCAGCCCCCGGCGAGACCGAGACTACGATCGGCGGAGGCGGCGCTACGGTGATGGTTACCGTTGCCGTCGCGGCTGGGTTGGCAGTGGACTTGGCCACAACCGTCACGGTTGAACCCAGCGGGATACTCGACGGCGGGGTGTAAACCACGGAAGCCCCACTTGCGGTGTGGGTTGAGCTCAGCGAGCCGCAGGCGCCGGGACTGCCACAGGCCGGGGCGACCCAATCCACGCCTAGATTGGCGGAATCGAAGGCTACCAGCGCGGTCAGATTCGCAGTCGTGCCGATGGGAACAGTGATCGTCGGAGTGGTGACGCTGATCGAGATGGGCTCAATCGTGATTGCCGTGTTCACCGACTTGGTTGGGTCCGTCACCGAGGTTGCGATGATGGTCACCACGCCTCCTGGCGGGATCGCCGCCGGTGCAGTGTAAATAATCTGCCCGGTGCTCGCCGTCTGCGTTGGGTTTGGCAGCCCCGATTGCAAAGACCCGCAAGCCGTACCCGTCGAACCGCAGCTCAGGGTCCAGTTCACGCCGGCGGCATTCGCATCGTTGGTGACGGTGGCGGAAAGTACCTGGGTGCCGTTCACGCCCAAGGCCGCGGGCGGGACCACAGAGAATGCAATCGTGATCGGGAGCGGCACGATCGGGAGGTTCACGCTTGAAGCAATGGAGGGATCGCTTGCGGCAATTGCCGTAATCGTGACGGAATTGCCGACAGGCTGCAACGGCGGCGCCGTGAAGACGGTGGACGTGCCGTACGAGTTCGAGAGGGTGCCGCAAGGATTTGGGTCAGGATTCTTGTAACCCGATGGGGCCGGGTTGGGAACCGGAAATGGACTGCCTTCACAACTCAGCGACCAATTGACTGCCAGATTCTCGGAGTTCTGGCCAAGGCTCACACTCAGGCCGGCCTGGTTGTTGATTGCGACGGAGCTGATCGGAACCGGGCTGGCCGGAGCGGCCGGGGCGGGATAGCCGGTCACGGAGATCACGGCCAACTGCGGCAGGGTGGAGGTGCCGCATCCCGCAACCATGGCACAGAAGAACGCGGCCAGCGCTACCGCAACGGTACCCCCGCGCAGGCGCGACAAAGCTTCAAAGCATGGACCCTGTGCGGCAGCGCGCAGGTTGCTGTACAGGGGAGGATTTCGCGTACTCTTCATCGCATGCCTTGGCGCGCCTATTTGTCAGGAGGAATGTCCAGCGGACGATCCTATTCCGGACCTGTTACATGATGGTTAAAGTAAGGCTGGAGATGCTGGAAGGGAGACTGGTCGCGTGGGCGATGATCGTAACTGTCCCGCCCTTGGGCACGCTCTGCGGGGCGGTGTACTGAGTGACAATCACCGTCCCCGCCGGCAAAGGGTAGCTCGGAATGGGCCCGCTGGTTGTGTGAGTGGGGGTGAAGCCACCGCAGGAGGTGTCGACCTGACCGGCGGGCAGGCTGCCCTCGGGTAATGAACTGCCGCAAGTGACCGTCCAGTCGGCCCCCAGCGATTCAGGGTCAGCCGTCACAATCACATCCAGATAGATCGACGTGCCGTGCAGAACTGAGACAACGGCCGGTTGTGCAACGCCGGTTGCGTTCGTGAACGCAATCGGCCCCACCACGGGCCGGGCAGCATCGCCGCACCCGCCGAGAGCAATAAGCGCGATGGCGGCCGTAGAGCAGAACAACCGGCGGCACAGACCCCTGCACTTCGCCTGATCCGCGGATAAATTCTTGCGATTCAAGATAGACTCCTCTTCGTTTGCGCCAACCACCGTCTGACGGAAGATTGCCTCGCGGGTAGCATCGGTCTATGGCCTCGTCCCGATGGCATTGTTCTTTGCGGCTGCCGCCAACGGCATATAAGTGGGGGCCGCGATACCGACGAACTCGGTCACCGAGCTGCCGTTGTTGCCGTTGACCACCCAGAGGTTGCCCGAGGCATCGATCCCGCCCCCCCTGGGTTGGTTCAAGGTCGCCGACTTGTAGCCCGTAGCCGACGGGGAGATCGTCGAGCCAGTGTTGCTCAGCTCCGTGATGTTAGGGACACTCGCATGCCCTTGGACGCCGCCATCGCTCACAATCCATATGTGATTGGCGCCGTCGATGGAGATCTGCGTGGGGTTGGAGATGCTGGTTGGCTGGAAGTTGTCGGCGGCGTTCCAAGCAGCGTTGCTGCCGAAGTACAGAACGCCGTCCGTGTACGGGGACCAGAACTGGCCGGAGGCGTCGATGGCGCCCGAGCCAGCGGCATTGCTCAGGACGTTGCCGGAGTCGGCAAGAAGAGATCCGGTGTCGCTGAACTTGTCGAGGTAGCCGTTGCCGCCATTCGCGACCCAGACCCCCTCGTTGGCGAGGACGCCGCCGCCGCCATCCACTGCGATCGCTCCGGTGGGAGTGTTGATATCCGAGGTATAGCCGCTGCCAGAAATCGGCGTGCCGGAGCTGTTGAACTCCGCCAGCGCGTGCGGGCTGGTGACCCACACATTGTTGCTGCCGTCGATGGCGATGCCTTTCACCGGACCGGCCGAACCGCCCCCGGTGAAGCCCGTCC
>Ga0326727_10004488_pt1 | contig 41827 bp, 35 predicted proteins | sample MB2enrmetagenome_FD_207643 | JGI IMG/M metagenome (GOLD analysis project Ga0326727, IMG submission 207643) | Lab enriched peat soil microbial communities from McLean, Ithaca, NY, United States - MB29MY | ecosystem: Environmental > Terrestrial > Soil > Wetlands > Peat | place: USA: New York...
AGGTTAGATGTGCTTGTTGTTGCTGGCATTCCAGCTTACAATGAAGAGAAAACCATCGCCAGTGTAGTTTTGGGTGCTCAGAAGTTTGCGCATATTGTTGTTGTGTGTGATGATGGTTCCACGGATTTGACTGGGGAGATTGCGGAGCGTTTAGGCGCTGTGGTTGTTCGTCATGAACGGAATGCTGGGTATGGTGCGGCTATTCAGAGTTTGTTTGGTCGGGCGCGGGCTTTGAAGGCTGATGTGCTTGTTACGTTGGATGCGGATGGCCAGCATGATCCTGCCGAGATTCCCAGGCTGGTTAAACCTATAGAAGACGGCGTTGCAGAAGTGGTTTTAGGCAGCAGATTCATGGATAGAAATGGAACCGCAGATATGCCAACGTACAGGCAATTCGGTGTGAAAGTAATCACAACCTTAGCTAACCGTTATGGAAAAAACAGCATCAGCGATGCCCAGAGCGGTTTTAGAGCCTACAGCAAACATGCCATGGAACAATTGAGCACCATTTCTGAGAAAGGCATGAGCGCCAGCATCGAACTGTTGCGTGTAGCCCAAAAAAGTGATTTAAGAATCTGCGAAGTGCCTATCTCATGCAAATATGCTGACACTGTGGGAGTGAAAACGTCAACCAAAAATCCAGCCCAGCATGGCATAGGTCTTTTGTGGTCGTTAATCAGACTTGTTGTGGAGGATAGACCTCTTCCATTTCTTGGAATACCCGGCATGTTTTCTATTGCTTTAGGCACATTGTTTGGAGTTTGGATGATGGAGCTGTATGCCTCCACGCATAGTGTAGTGACAAATGTTGCGTTGGCATCCATTGCATTCATTCTGATCGGTTTCTTTATGGTTTCAACAGCCATAACACTGTATGCGATAACTAGGCTGTCAAATAGACTGAATAGTAATAGGGCAACTGAGGGTAAGTAAACGGTCAAGAAAGTGTTAGTGACTGGCGGTTTGGGTTTTATCGGCTCAAATCTAGTTCTGGAATTAAAAAGCCGTGGGTACGAAACCTGGACTTGCGATCTGATGCATTCCTGGCAGCCTAATCATGTTCGCTGCGACGTTAGCAAATTCAGTCAAGTAGAGCGGTTGTTTGCAGAGCATGAGTTCGATTATGTTTATCATGCCGCTGCCGAGTACGGCAGATGGAACGGAGAAGACTACTACGAAAACTTGTGGGCTACAAATGTTGTAGGCACAAAGAACATTCTGAGAGTGCAGGAGAAGAAGAGGTTTCGAATGATTTTCTTTGGCAGCGCTGAGGTTTACGGTGATTATGACGGTGTAATGCGTGAAGACGTTATGGACACTGTTCCGATTAAGCAGATGAACGATTATGCCATTTCCAAGTGGGTTAATGAAATGCAGATTTTAAATTCTGCGGCCATGTTCAGGACCGAATCAGTGCGGGTTCGCTTGTTTAATGTTTACGGTGTGGGCGAGCATTACACTCCTTACCGTGGTTGGATACCAAAATTCATCTATAAAGCCCTGAGAAATGAGCCTTACACGGTTTACCTGGGGCACAAGCGAACACTTGAGTACGTTGAGGATCTCTGCAGAACGTTTGCTAACATAATTGATAACTTTAAGCCTGGAGAAATCTACAATCTGGGCGGAGACAAGCAATACGACATCAAGTACGTTTCCGATTTGATTCTGAAAAACCTAAATAGAGACGACTCCAAAGTTTCCTACAAGGAAGCTGAACCCTTCACAACTAAAATCAAAACGCCTGATTCGTCGAAGGCGAAAAAAGATTTAGATTTCAAGTTAACCATTTCTCCGCAAGAAGGTCTGCGGAGAACTGTTGAATGGTTCGAGAAACTGTATGGGGAACAAACTGTTCAATGGAAAGGGGTTTGGGATGGACAAAAAAGTGTATGAAACATTCAACGAGAAAACTGTGCTTGTAACTGGTGGAGCTGGAGCGATAGGTTCTAACTTGGTTAAGACGCTAAGTAACTTGGAAACCAAGAAAATCATAATCATAGACGACTTATCTTCATCGTTTGAGTGGAATATGCCGGCAAGCCCGAAAGTTTGTTTTATAAAAGGCAGTATTCTTGATGATGAAAAGTTGATGTGGGCGTTTAAAGAGAAACCTCAAATAGTGTATCATCTAGCAGCTCATTTTGCCAACCAAAACTCAGTAGACAATCCTGAAACGGACCTCATGGTAAATGGAATGGGCATACTAAGGGTTCTGGAGCACGCTCGTCTGGTAGGCGTTGAACGTTTTATTTATTCCTCATCAGGCTGTGGAATGTATGGTCCAGACTCCAAAATGCCTTTTGAAGAGCATGAAGTTTCTATGAAGCTCTACACACCCTACCAGGTGACCAAGACGCTGGGGGAACTTTACACTAACTACTTCTACAACCTCTACAATCTCCCAATTGTGAATGCCCGACTCTTCAATGCATATGGTCCAGGAGAAGCTCCAGGAAAATACCGAAACGTCATACCCAATTTCTTCTACTGGTCAATAAACAAGCAGCCTCTTCCAATCACTGGAACTGGCAGTGAAACAAGAGACTTCACCTATGTAAGCGATATTGTAAGCGGTTTGTTGGCAATGGCATCCTCGGAAGATGCCGTTGGAGAGACCATTAACCTTGCAACAGGGCGGGAAATTAGAATCTGCGATCTTGCAAAATGGATCCTTGACCTTACTGGGAGTGATGCTGGAGTCTTTTTCAAAGAAAAGCGTGACTGGGACAGGAAACCAAGGCTTTTAGCTTCGATTGAAAAGGCCAAAAGAATCCTTGGGTATGAGCCTCAGATGGATTTCGAAGAAGGACTCAAGCATGTTTACGCTTGGTTTGTTGAAAACTGGGACAATATTCAAGCATCGTACAAAAGTTAAGAACCATTGACCTTACAGAAAATTCTGAGTATGAACAGTTTGTGTGCGCACTGCCCAAAATGACATACATGATTGTTATGTTTGGGGGTTCCGCATCTTGAGAGTTCTAGTGGTGGCTCAATATTTCCCGCCCGATATGGGTGGCGGTGCCACAAGGGCTTACAACATGGCAAAGGGGCTTTCGCTTGGAGGTTGTGACGTGACAGTAGTTACGGCTTTTCCTCATTATCCTACTGGAAACATACCAGCCAAATATCGTGGAAAACTGTTGGCTATCGAAAACGATGGAAAGTTAAGAATAATACGGACATTTGTTCCCCCGATGGCATCAGAAGGGTTTACCAAGAGGTTTTTGTTGTTTGCATCTTTTGTGTTTTCTTCATTATCCTCATTGCCGATAGTTCGCAAAGTTGACGTGGTATGGGCTTCGAATCCGAACATAATTGCCGTGATTCCAAGTTTAATGTATAAACTAGTAAACGATTGTCCTGTGGTTCAGAACGTAGATGATCTTTGGCCTGAAACCCTATACGACTTAGGCATGAACAGCAAGTCTCTAACGGCAAAACTGGGTGAATTCGCAGCCAAAACAACATATAGATTTGCTTCTGCCATTACGCCAATCAGTCCAGCTTACGTCAAGGTCTTAACTCACAAATACAATGTGAAACCAAGCAAAGTAAGTGTAGTGCCGGCTGGCGTTGACTTGGCCATGTTCTCTTGTAAGAGCATTACAAGATCAAGAAATGGTAAGTTTAGAGTTTTGTATATTGGTGCCTTCTCTCCAGCGTACGATTTTGATCAGATATTCCGGGCAGCGAAACTGCTGGCTAATTCTGAAGGAATAGAGTTTGTTATCCAAGGTGGAGGCGAACTTGCTTCGGCTCTAAAATCCAAAATTGAAGAGACAAAGTTAACTAATATCACTGTTGTTGAAGAAATTGTTAGTCGCCAAGAAGTTGTAAAAGAATTACATGAAGCTGATGCGTTGATTCTTCCTTTAAATGGCATTGGGTCTATAGAACTGGGAATATCTTCTAAGCTCTATGAATATCAAGCTGCAGGTAAACCGATAATCTGTTGTTCTAACGGTCAACCTGCTCGCTACGTTTCAGAAACCAAATCTGGTTTAGTAGTTAAACCCGGGGATTACGAGGCTATAGCTAAAGCTGTGATTACTCTTAGGGCTAACTCTGAATTTGCTGGAAAACTAGGTGAAAACGGGCATAATTATGTAGAACATGAAGCGTCTATTGAAGCAGTTAGCTTAAAGATGAAACAGCTTTTTACAATATTGACTACGAGGGTATCACAAGATTAAGATGTTACCCAGTATGAGTTACATGAACTGATCCAAGAGGTAAGTAGCGCATACGTAAACTTAAAGTGGCAGTTGTTGGGTGTGGGTCTGTAGCTCAGAAACGTCATATTCCAGGTTTTCTTAGACTAAAGAAAACTGTTGAGCTCTCTGCCTTATGCGATTTGAATCCGCGTCTTGCTGAAGAAGCATCTAAGAAGTTTGGCATTCAGAATACGTACTCTAATCTACACGAAATGCTGCTGAAAGAAAAATTAGACATAGTTGACATATGTACTCCACCAAACGCTCACATGTCAGTTGCCGTGGAGGCAATTGAACATGGCTGCAACGTCTTGCTGGAAAAGCCTATGGCGCTTAGTGTTTCCGATTGCGATAAAATGATTGATTCCTCGAAAAAATACGGGGTTAAAATCAGTGTGGTTCATAATCAAAGGTTTTATCCGCCTTTCATGAAGGCTCAAGAACTTGTCAGTTCGGGCGCAATTGGGAAAATAATGGGCATGCGCATTTTGTCTCTAACAAATAAGAACGACTACATGGTTCATGAGGGACATTGGGTTCACAAGCTGCCTGGTGGAGTCATAAGTGAAACAGGGCCCCACACTGTTTACATGTCTTTAGCTTTTATGAATTACGTTAAGGCAGTTGAAGTTTTTGCAAGAAAAACCCTCGAATATCCCTGGGTATTATATGACGATTACAGAATAGAGCTAGAAGGAAATAGCCTGAACACTTCAATTTATGTTTCGCACGCGGGAGATTATACGTCTGTTTTGGTTGACCTTTTTGGCTCAGAAGGCGCAATAACCATGAATCTTGAAAGCATGTTGCTGACGCAAGCAAAACTCAGCGACCTTAAGCCGGCTTCAGTTGCCAAGTACTCCTTGAGTACCGCGGGGCAAATCGTCAAAGGTGTTGCATCGAACGTCTACAGAGTAGCGTTTCACAAACCGATGCTTGGTCACGATATAATGATAGAAAAATTTGTTGGTAGCATAATAAACGATCAGCCAGTTCCAGTTGCACCAGAAGAAGGCCGAGAAACAGCCAGAATAATGGACATAATCGTTGCAAACTCGTCTAAAATAGGTTACCCCTTCTTTCCTGAGAAATATGTTTCTCCAATTGAGCCTTAGCCTATGAATATAGAAAATGAAATGCATGTTTATGATGGCGCTGAAGTTTCTCGTTTGACCGGCGAGACTGAAAGCTACGATAACGCGTTCTTTCCTAATGTCATACGCAGAAGAGAACTTGAGCTCATTTGGCAGGTGCTTCGGGTTGAAAAGCCCAGGTTTATACTGGATTACGGCTGTGGCGGCGGATGGTTATCCATATTACTGCGGAAATGGGGGTTCAAGTCCGTAGGGCTAGATATCAGCCGACACATGGTTAAGAACGCCAAAATCGTGTGCCCTAACGCAGACTTCATCATTTGCGATGCTATGAGACTCCCGTTCAAAGATGATATCTTCGACTTTGTTATAGGCATATCCATTCTGCATCACTTGAATTTGAAGCGGGCAACAGATGAGCTGAAACGGATTTCTATTACTGGGTCAGCTTTCTTGTTTATGGAGCCAAATTTGCTCAACCCCCTTTCAGCGTTTGGCCGAAAAATCTTCCCCATGGAAGCCCATACCCACGGAGAAAAACCATACACGCCCCAATACCTTATCACTGCCCTAAATATGGCCGGTTTTACTATTGAAAGGTGTTTTTCACTGTTCTTTCTTGCTTATCCTGCCGCACGTTTTTCAAAAGTAGCTCGGTTGAATCCTCCTTCGTTACTTGTCAAATTGACTTATTCCTTCGAGGGTGCAATAGAGAAAATACCGGGAATTAGACACCTGAACTCAAACATAGTTGCAATTGCAAAAACGAAAAGGTAATCGTTGTTGAGAATACTTCATGTTACCTATGTGTGTCCTCCCACATCTAACGTAGCTGATGGTATTACTACTGTTGTCCAAAATGTTACGAAAGAATTAGCTAAAAGGGGCAATGAAGTCGCAGTGTATACATCGGATATGCTAGATCAGCGAGGCAATACTTCTCTTAAACCGAAAAAGCAAGTGATCAACAATGTTACTGTTTATTATTTGCGGTCTCTTTGGCGACATAAAACTTTCATAGTGACGCCATCGATTATTCCTCTACTCTCAAAGAGATTAAGCGACTTCGATATAATTCATATACATGATTGCAGGTCTTTTCAAGGAATTTTTGCATATTTGTTCGCGAGGGTGAAGAATGTTCCTTACGTTTTTCAACCTCACGGTTCCTATTTATGCTCATTATTAGACTCTCCAACTAAAAAAGTGGCCAAAGTTGCATTAGACAAATTAGTCAGCGGTAGAATAATACAAAATGCTTCTAAAATCATTGCTCTCAGTCAAGTTGAAGCTGATCAGTATGAGTGCGCTGGTGTACCCATGCAAAAGATCACTATAGTGCCTAATGGAATAGACTTGACAGAATATTCTGACTTACCGTATAAGGGGTCTTTCAAGAAAAAGTTTGGTTTAAATAATAACGAGAAAATTGTGCTATACTTGGGCAGGATACATGAAATAAAAGGGATCGACATTCTTGTTAGAGCTTTTGAGAAGATCCTTCATGAGTTGGGCGATGTTAGGCTTGTGATTGTTGGTCCTGACGATGGTTATCTTTGTGAACTTGAAGCGTTAATTAGGACCTTAGGAATCCAGAATAATGTACTGATTGTTGGTCCTTTATATGGTAAAAACAAAATTGCGGCCTATGTTGATGCAGATGTATATGTTTTGCCTTCGAGATACGAGATATTTGGAATAACTGTTCTTGAAAGTGTCGCATGTGGGACTCCAATAATAATTACTGATGCCTGTGGGTTAGCTGATTATTTTAGTGATAAAGTCGGTATGGTTGTAAAGGCCGATTCCATATCTCAGTTGCGAGAAGCGTTACTTGAAATGCTTTTAAACCAAAAAAGACGAGAAATCTATAAAGGAAACTGTAAAACCGCGTTGCAGAAGTTTAACATTTATGAAATTGTTTCGCAACTTGAAAAAGTATATGAAGACATGATAGCAATCGTTTTAAAATGAACTTTTCCGTTCGATCAAATTGAAGATATTATTTCTGACAGCGGAACCTCCCTATCCTCCTTTCAATGGAGTCAGAATCAAAACTTTCCATTTAATTAAAGGACTGCACGAAAGAGGCCACAAAATACACCTAATTTCTTTCAATCCCTCTTTCTCTAATTTTGATAAAATTACTGGTGAACTGAAGAAATATTGTTCAAGTATGCAGTTTTTCAAGCTAAGTGATCGCCCAAGTAATCTTATAAAAAATGCGATATTTAGTATTAACAGTAGTGATGTTATTAATTTTAGATTTAAATCAAATGACTTTAGAAACGCAATTATTGATACCGTAAAAAATACTGACGTTGATTTGGTTCATTTTGATTTAGTTTCTTTAACACACTATGTTAAATCAATTTCAAAACTTGCTCCTTCTGTTGCTTCCATTAACGATAGTTACTCATTGTGGTTAAAGAATAAACTGTTGCGGTTACCTGATTACAGCTTAGAATCTTTAATTGAGAAGGGGTATTATAGTGCCACTTTCCCATTGGCAACGCTTTACGAGAAAAACATCTATAAGAATTTCCAAAAGGTTCATGTTGTGTCTGATATTGATAGGTTGTATCTAAATAGTTTAGATAGCAAATTGGATGTTGAAGTAATCCCTAACGGTGTAGATACTGAGTTCTTTAAGCCGTTAGGTTTGCCAGTCAGTGAACGTTGTTTGGTTTTTGTAGCATCAATGGAGGGAGAAAACGCCAGTAATGCCATCTGGTTTATTAGAAAGATATTCAAGAGAATTAGCAATCAACTTCCGAATGTTCAGTTGTATTTGGTTGGTAAAGATCCATGTCCCGAGTTGCTCGATGTGGCTCGAGAGATAAAAGGTGTAATTCCTACTGGGTATGTTCATGATATCAGACCCTATATTGACAGAGCTGCTATTATTCTTGATCCTACCACGAAAAGTGGTGGAATTCTGAATCATGTGTTACAATCCATGGCTATGGGCAAAACTGTTGTTGGAACGCCTTCAAGTTTTCTCGCTGTTAAGGGTGCAGTATCTTGGAAACATATGGTGGTGGCAAGAAACGAAAAAGATTTTATCTCAGTTATTGTGAGATTATTGGAAAATGAGTCTGAAAGAAAAATCATAGGAACGAATGCCCGGCGCTTAGTTGAAACTAGCTATCAATGGAATGACAAAATTTCTCAGTACGAAAAAATGTACTGTGCCGCAATAAAGAAATTTACTGCTCCGCAATAATTAATAACTCCTATAAACAGGCTATCGAAATGATATTTGGGTATGTAGTTCAATGGAAAATCCTTTAGTTTCGGTAATTTTGCCAACTTTTAATCGTATGTCAATGGTTGAGGCTAGTGTCGAGTCTGTTATGAACCAAAATTATGATAATCTTGAACTTATCATAGTTAATGATTGTTCTTCCGATGGCACTGCTGAAGTGTTGCAAGCTTTCACAGATAGTCGAATTAAAATATTTCATAATCGACAACGATTAGGTTTGCCAGCTTCGCGTAACAAAGGTGTTTTACAATCTCATGGAGCATTAATATTTTTCTCCGAAGATGACCTTACCTTAAAAATTGATTGCATTTCTAGACTGGTTGATTCCTACAGACGATTGAGTAGCAAGAAATACTTGGTTGGTGCAGTAGGACCTCGTCTAATTACAATCGATCACCACTTGAGCAAGGTTAACCTTCCTATGAAGGGAAAACATTTGGTCGAAATAAGTCCAATTACTGGGTTTGTTAAAATTAATTTTGATTTAAACACATTAGGGCCAGTTATAGTGAAGACTCTTCACTCTTGTTCCTTGATTCCTAAAGCTGGTATTCTTAAAGTTGGCGGGTATGAAACGAACTTATACAAAGGCAGTTACGTTTGCGAAGAAACAGACTTTTACCTTCGCCTTCAAAAAGAAGGCTATACCTTATTTTTCGACCCTAGCTCCGTGGTAGAACACCGTTTTGGTAAAGTTGGTGGCTGCATTCTTCCCTCAAGACTTTCTCAAGAATATTATAACATAAGAAATCATTTATTTTATCTCACTAGATTCTACGGGATATTCACCCCCTTCATGTTCCCATGTTTCCTTTTTGAAAAACTTGTCCTAAGGTGACACATAGATTGAAGATTCTCATTACTCTTTACGATTGTGCCGAGATTCAGGAAGTATGGAGGTTTTTCTGAAAATCTCAAAAACTTTCCGGGGTAGGCGCTCCACAACATAAGGTAAATTGAATTGAAAGCACTGATCACTCCTTTTCGTCCTTTATCAACGAAAGGCGGGATTGAAACTTTTTCATACTATCTTACAAGAGCTTTTCCTGATCTCTCAATTATAACAAACGGCGACCTTTCTCCAAGAGACAAACTGTTGGCTTCTTTCGGGCAGAAGACTTTGAATCTTATTCCTTATTCTTTTTTCGTTGACAACCTTTTTTTAAAGAGGTCACACAAAGAAAACTTTGAAGTTGTCTTTATCAATGGCTATTATGGTTGGTTCTTTACTCTCAAAAAACTCAAAGTGCCTACCGTCGTTATTTTTCACGGTTGCAATATTGGAGTAGCAGAATATGCGCTTAAAGATTATAAAAAGATAATTTACTGCTACCACAAATATTATCTCGGATTGTTCGACTATCTCAGCGCAAAAGGAAAAACTGTCGTAGTATCAGTCTCTTCCATGGTCCAATATTTGCTTAAGAAACATTATGGGATAGATAGTATCGTGATACCTAATTGTGTAGACATAGAATATTTTAAACCGTCGACCAAAGAATCTGCCAGAGAACTTCTCAATTTGCCAATTGATAAGGAAATTGTACTCTCGGTGAGTGCTTCCTATCGAAAAGGCTTCAATGTTGTTCTTGAATTGGCCAAACGCAAACCCAACTCGTTGTTTATAGTGATTTCGCAATCCAAAATTAACATAACTCCAAAAAACATGTTAGTTTTTAGCGACGTACCGGATACTCAAATGCCACTTTTTTATTCTGCGGCTGATTATCTTGTGTTTCCCTCCAGATATGAAGGATTTAGCATAGCAGCCCTGGAGGCAATGGCATGCGACCTGCCTATAATAACATCTGACATGGGGGCATTTTATGGCATGGATTATAGTCAGCCTTTCGGGCGCGTTTTACCTCTTTCAGCTACGATTGAAGAATACGAGAAGGCAACGGTTGAAGTGTTCAATGACCGCAGTCTTCATCCCAGGTCATTTGTTCAACAAAATTTCACTTTGGACATTTTTATCAAAAATTACCGAAATCTCGTTAGGAGTGTCTTGCTATGATCCTAAGGAACTTAGCAATGTCTATCATGATCATTTTAGGCTTAGTCATTTTCCTATCTTTTTTTGTTGCATACCGCGGATTTGATGTTGTTTTATGCGCTTTATTGAAAGAAGGGGGCTCACTAGCACCATATCTGGCTCAGACAAGTTCGTTGACTAATTCTAGAAACTTGTTCAGTTCGCTGTCGTCAGTCGTATTGGTACAAGATACAAGTTTTCTTAGCTTTAACTCCTTGGAGTTGTTGGTCTTATGGATAATTGTTGCGGGAATATATCAGACAAAAATAGAGAATAGAAAGTTTTCATTACTCGCAACATATGCAACATCTATTGGTCTATTCTTTGGACTAAACGGGTTGACATTTTTTCAAAATTCCAGCCTAATCAAAGAATGTTTTTTGTTTTCAGCACAATTCTTGATCACTGCAGTTGCGTATTTTTTCAGCTTTTTGGCTTTGTCGCGCGTTACTTCGGATAGTCGCACGAAATACCTTCTTCTGCTTTCGCTTGCTCCATTTGTAATTGTAATTGCAACTATTGTAAATACTTTACCGCCCGTTGCAATATTATATGTTATTTGGTTTTGCGTACTTAGTGTCCCTGTCGGGGTTCTATCTTGGTTGCTTCTGACCACCAAAATTCATGTCTATGATGTGGGAGTCGGTTGTCAGCTTTTCCTATCTTTAGTTTTCGGGATCGTAATCCAGGGCATACTCGCTTGGATTCTCTTAGCCATTGATCGGCTTTCCGCACTCAGCATAGCATTGGTTGAAGTTATGCTTGTGAGTATCATCGTTTACCTAACTAAAACTGTTGTTCTAACAAAAATAAGGTGTATGCAAAAAATCAAAATTGCTCGCAGTTTTGCGATTGCACTGCTGACAGCATTTGTTGTATTGTTTTTGATGTTACAAGGTGGATGGTTCACAACAAATATACAAGAAATACCTTGGTCTGATACATGGGTTTGGTGGGGGCGAGGTCTTTCTGTAGCATACGTCGGAAAGTTTTGGGATGCCGGATATCTGAGTTTGGGCAATAGTCCATTCGTTTCTGCTTTGTTTGCGTCAATATTTTCAATTTGGCCAGAGAAAGTTGGGTCATTGTTCTTCATGAAAGTCTTTTCTCTATTTTTGGATTTCTTGATGGTAACTGGATTGTTCATATTGGTCAATCGGCTCCTTGAAAGACTTCAGAATTTGGAGGAAACTACAAGACTACTGATTTCTTCTTTTTCTGCATTAGTTTTTGCAAGCAACTCTTGGGTACTTTACTACACGTATTATTTCGTACGTGAACTACTTGGAATACCTCTATTTCTAGTAGCTCTGATAGTGATCACCCTATATATGAAAAACAAGCAAATCCAACTGTTACTTGCGGGCGGATGTTGTGTTTTAATGTTTCTGATAAGCCCCTTTACGGCGTTCTATTCTTCATTTCTACTTCTCTTTATAGTCCTTTTTTTTATTCTGGAGGCGGTTCATGCTAGGTCAATGGTCTTTAAGATTGGGGTGGTTCTTTTTTCATCGTTGGTTTTGATTCTTATTTTAGTGATTAGTACGTTTTCACTATCGCCCAACTCTTTGCCATTGGTAGCTAACGTTCACCCTCAAGTAATCTCACAGTTCCTGATTGTTTATGATGTTATTAGCTCTGGTGGACTCGTTGCTTGGGTTCTTTCAATAGTTGGCTTTATTGTCTTTATTCTCATCTCGTTAAGAATTAAGAGAACGAGATACTTGTTGTTGCCTTTACTCCTCTTGGCTGCCGTATTCTTGGTAACATTATTTTTCCCTTTAGGGGACTACGTATATCGTAATGCACTGTACTTAGGGATTGGAAGTTCAGTTTTCTCTGCACTGGGCGTGAGCTACTTGCTATTTAGTAGGAAGGATAGCTCACACTTAAACAAAAAAAATGTTGCCATTGTTTTAGTCTTAATACTAATATTATCTCAGATTCTTTACCCCATGTATCATGTAAGCAACTTGGATCATTCTAACGAAAATGAAGTTGTGACTCTTTTGTTAAACCTTGACCAGAAATTGCCTCAGGATTGTCTAGTAATACCTGATGGTCCACTTGTGGACAAAGCTCTTGGGCTTCTCGCACCTAGACCTATCCACACTTGGAGCTTTTTGAGTGATTTTCAGAATCCTGGAAACAATCTAACAACTTTAATGAGGCTCATAGATTTCGCTGTGAAGAATAACGTCTATTTCGTGGCTTTATCAGGAGGCAACTACTTTGTAGATAACGTTCTGCTCTCAGCGTTGGCCAATATTGACACTATTTCAAATACTTATAACATGAGCGTTTACTACCTAGGAACACCCCTTATGCTAACATACGGGTATCGTGATATCTACTTATTCAATTTCTCAAGCGTCTCGACTAGTACAAACACACCTATTCGAGTCCCATTGCAAGAATTCAAAGAAGATCTTAGTTTCAATGTGAAGAATATTGGTATTCTTTCAACTGGTTCGTCTTTAAGGATTACACTGGAACCATATAACAACTCTTCATCATACATATGGTTGCGAGCAGAATTGGGTTCGTCAGTAACCTTGGCAGATCATGAATCCCTGATAATGAACGTCAATGGCAGTGAAAATTCCTTTATTAACTTTGGAATCGGAAATTCTGAGAACACTTTCCAAGCTTGCACAGGTAATTACGCCGCAACTGTAAGCTACTTTCTTGATTTATCCAAAGAACTTGAGGCAAATCCCGAGAATGGGACAATACCGTCGAATTTCAGTTACGTCTGGATAGCTCTGGCTGGTAGCGGACAGAGTGTTTATTCCTTCAATATTAGCTCTATATTCCTATCTCATAATATTATCAAAACTCTAAACTAGAACTGTTTCTGGAAAGCGCTTCCCGATAGCCCAGGTTTTCAATCACAAAAAACTGAATTGCACTCGCATGACCGTTGGGGACCGTGCTTAACCACTGTAGAATATAACTTCTCTCTTGGAGTAAGCTCCGATAGATCTTGAACTAATTATGGCAGACGGGCGGCAAAACGTAAGAGACTTGGACCCATTTTAAGTTGAGCCTTAATTTCATGAGAAATCTTTATTCGTGAGCCAATTTAATTATGCCGAAGTGAGGATAGCGATGGTGAAGATTTGCATTATTCTGGCAACTAGACCCAAACTAGTAAAGTTTTCACGTATCACACGGGAATGTGAGCGGTTGCATTTGGACTATTTTGAATACTGGTCAGCACCACAACCATAAGCGCGGGCGACCTAAGCCAAACACTGCAAAATCTCAATCCGTTCTGCCCACAGATGCAATGAAAGGAAACGAAGCAAGTTTTAATTTGACGTGTTCATTTTGCTTGCCTTGATTAGAATCTGTTTTGTCAAGTACATTGTTGTTCCTTTTGAGTGGTTACCTGTTTTTTTGTGTTTAACTGTGTGGTTGTTTACGGCCCGGTTCATGGCTTTCAAATCAGGAACCACCAAGATCTTAGAACCACACGTGCATCTAACAATAAGCATGTGTCTTTTTTGAGCGTTGACTTTCCTTGGACTAACTTGGTGAGAATATAAGTTTATTCTCTGCATACCTTTTCTTGCCATGGCAACTCATCCATGACTCCATTAAAGCTAAATTATATAGTGTGTCTTGCATCACATATAAGAAGAAGTGATAGGCACGATACAATCACAAAACAGAGATAAACAAAACAGCCCGAAAAGCTTGGGAGAATTTTCAACATCTATGTGGCGGAGATAAATCTGGCACAGATCCACTATGAAAAGCTGTTAAGCAATTGCTCTTTTTAAAGAAAAAAGAAAAAAAGAAAGCGGAAGGGTTGTTAACTTATCTGTTTGTTTATGTTAGTTTGGTGCCGCATTCGCCGCAGAAATTGGTGCCCGCTTGGTTTTTGGCTCCGCATTTTGGGCATACTATCAATCCTAAGGGTGCTCCGCAGTTATTGCAGAATTTGCCTGAACCGGCTGGTTTTCCGCATACGGGACAAATTGTCTGTCTCTGTGTTACTTCTCCTGTGTAGACTTGGGTGGTTTCAGCTTTTTGTTTGATGTCGGAAACCATTTTTCCGGCTCTGGCAGCAGCTACTTCGGTACTTTCTCTTGGGGCATCATCAGTACATAGTCCTTCTTGTTCGTTCCAGTCGTTTTCGCAGACGTATTTGTGGCATCTTGGGCATCTGTGGAAGTGTCCTTTTGCTTCGTTCTGTGCGAGTTCAAATGCTTGTTCGTGTTCTTTGTGCCATTCAGGCGTCATGCCTTGGAATTGGTTGCTCACTACGTCGGCGCCTTGTCCAATGCTGTATCCACTACTGTGGCCGGTTAATTGTCCACCGATTTGGGCTGCACTGCCGAGTTTTTTCCACAGTCCTGCTTTCTTGTAGGTCTTGGATTGGATAAAAGCTGTTTTGTAGCCGTCGCTGCAGATGTCGCATAGAAACGTAAATTGAAATCCCGCGTCTGTACTGTTGTCTTGATAATTTCGGGTAAAAGGTTGAAGTGACATTTTTTCATCTCCCTGTTATGTTTAGTGGTTTACCGCATTTTATGCATTTCTCTCCAAGCGGCGGCTGCTCGGTTTTGCATTTGGGGCAAATCACCGTGAGTCTTTTGTCGCAGTTTTGGCAGTAGTCACCGAAGAAGGTGGGTTTTCCGCAGTATGGGCAGTTTGTTTGAAGTACTAAGCCGCAGCTGCTGCATCTGACTTGTCCAGTTTCGATCGGGTTTCGGCATTTTGGGCATCTTTGAGGTCCAACTGGGTTAACTTTTCCACAGAAGGGACAGACGTTATCATCTGCCGAGACTAGTTTTCCGCAAAATTTGCAGGGATGTTTGTAACCTGGCATTTATTTGTCTTCTCCTTTAATCCATTTTTCACTGTCATCCATACTTTTAGTGTTGAAGGCTAATAAGTTAGTCACATCCGCTTTCCACTGCTCAGTAGAAGAATGAATTACTCTGCCGACAAATCGGTCTCTGAGGGTCTTGAGGGATGGGATTTTTGCTATTGCGAATCGATATTGAGTGTATTCGGTGCTTTCAAGCTGGTTTTCAGTGAGATAGATGGGTTCTCTTCTAAAGTTAATTTCAATCATGGACCGGTTGATGTCTTTGACAAAACCCTCCAGATCTTCAGCTAAATCCTCATCTTTTGTCAGGGAATATTCTTTTCTCCCGGTTACTCTAAAGAAATAGGTTGCCCCCGTCGCCGCAGATTTTTGTCCATCGGCTGGCTTCTGGTTTATGTCTCCCTCTCCTTCGGAGCCCGTGTCATCGGAAGCTTTGCCTTTGTTTCCTTCTGCATTTTCTTCAGTGTTGAATGCTTCTAAGGCGATTGTGTTGCTCAGTCTGTTTGTATTCGGGTTGAGGAGGGGAAATAACATCCATATGTAGGTGCCTGTGAGGCTGCCCATGAGTCCGCGTTTTATTCCCACGCAGACTTGATCTTTTGAGGCGAGTCCATTCAAAAACTCGTATTCTGCAGTTATGCCGGCTTCGTCTATCTTCTTGGTGAGGCGGCGCCAGAAATCCAATGATTGTTGTTCGATTTCTTTTCGTTTTGCCGCTCGTCCATCCTTCATTAAGGAAGCTAGTTTGTTTATCACGATCGGGGTTGCTTCGGGGATTAGTTCCTTTATGTTTTGCTGCGTTCGAAGAATCATCTTATTTATTGAATCAGAGAGGGCTTTTGCGAAGGGATCAAAGTTTTGTCCCAGGCTGGTGAACTCGATTTTATCTAGGGATTCGTTTGTAACTATCAGTTTGTAGTCCTGTTTGTTTACGTTGATTGTGTAGCAGTATGGAAAGCGGACGGGCTCGCTTTTTTGCGGCAAGATTACTAGCGCGGTGTCGTAAAGCCGGGCTTCACAGTTCCCCGCCTGGGTTGCTTGGCCCTTTAAATCAAGTTGTGTGAACTGCGCTGTGAAACCAGCTTGAAGAAGCGACTCTTCCATAAGCAGATACTTTAACATAAGCTCATTCCGGAACTTGTACAGTTGGAACAGAAAATCTTCGTATTGGTAGCCTAAACCCCAAAGGTTTAGTTTTTCCTTAGAAGTCAAGAACAGGTCAATTTTATAATCGTAATCTGAAATTCCGACGATATCCGTGTACATAAGCAGCATCGGCTCCCCGAACATCACCGTCAGGGTAAGATATTGTTCATCGAAGGTGGCTCTTGCTTCCCCTTCGCTCTTTATATTAGATTGTTCATCGTAGAGTTTGTAATTAACAGCAACTTCCATCTGTCTCACCTTTGCAATTAACTATGCGTAAGCGAAATATCTATTTTTGCAGGCTAGTTGATACCAAACTCAAAGGAAAAGTAAGAAAGGCGAAACTTGAAAACCCGCCAGCGAAGTCAAACACCTACAGGTAAACAAAAAGTCCACTTTTCTCTCTTTTCTTCTTAATCCGTACCGTTAAGGTGCGCATGTAGTTTTCGCAGTTGTTGGTGAACCGATGGCTTTGCGATATATTACGTCGCTTGGAATATCCTTCTTAAACTACATAGACAGCTTCTTGTTTGAGGAGAAAGGAGAGCTTCTCATTTAAGTAAAATCCAATTGAGGTAAGATGTATGTATGCAGATATCTCTGAAGAAATCTTTGAAGCAATATTAGACAGCGAAGATGGCGACTACGTTTTTAAAGCCCAAGTTCTTGCAAGCATGAAACCTGCTGGCTGGTAACGGTTAATTCTATCGCATGTAGCGCGAGCATGCTAACGCACCTTTTGCACAACAGTTCAGAGACAATGTTCCGCGCGAGATAATCTTAATAGCCAGAACAAGATAAATTTCCATCAGCAGCGTGCCTCATTGCTTAAACTATATGGAAACAAGGCAAGCACCTTCGTCGTTTTAGTAATACTTACCTTTGCAATCAGTTTCCATGGAACAGCCTCGTCGGCAAAGGCAGCAACACAAAATATCGACTTGTACGCACATCCCCTCTTCATAGCCACTCCAGTGGCAACTCAAGGAGCGGACCCCCTCACCCCAACCCAAATTATCACGGCTTATGGTCTTGCGTCAACGACAAACGGTGCAGGAAGGACAATAGCAGTCGTCGACGCCTTTGACGACCCAACAATAGCCACTGACTTAGCGAACTTCGACATCAACTTCAATTTGCCTGCCGCAAACTTCACCGAACACAAAATGTCAACCCACATCAGCTCAAACGACGATTGGGCACTTGAAATCTCCCTCGACGTAGAATGGGCACACGCTATAGCCCCAGACGCAACAATATTACTCGTAGAAGCCAAATCCGCCAGTCTAACCGACCTTATGAACGCCGTAAACTACGCTAAAAGCCAACCAGGCGTAGTCGCGGTCTCGATGAGCTGGGGCGTCAGCGAATTTTCAAGCGAAACTCAATCCGCCTTTGACGGAGCCTTCACCAGCACGACCGGAATAGTTTTCTTCGCATCCAGCGGTGATAACGGTTCGGGTGTCATTTGGCCTTCAAGCTCATCGAACGTGGTTAGCGTTGGCGGAACAACTCTAAACTTAAACTCAACGACTGGGGCGGTCCTTTCAGAAAACGCTTGGAACGGAAGCGGAGGCGGAGTAAGCACTTACGAATCAACCCCAGCATACCAATCAAAATTCGGGTTGACCTATGGAAAACGCGCTGCCCCCGACGTTTCCTATGATGCTGACCCAAACACAGGCTTCTACGTTTATGACTCCACACCCTACGAAAACGAAACCGGTTGGTGGGATGTCGGCGGAACCAGCGCAGGAGCTCCACAGTGGGCAGCAATCCAAACTCTCGGACTCAGCGCAAACAACGCCAACTTCTACCAAGACGCAGGCTCAGCAACCTATTCCTCTTACTTCCGGGACATAACAGTTGGATCCAATGGGTACCCAGCAGGTCCAGGCTACGACCTAGTCACAGGTCTAGGAAGCCCAATCACCACCAACTTCGCACCTCAAAACACACCCGACTTCGCAATCTCAGCATCACCTGACCCAATCACAATTAACGCAGGATCCTCTGGAACCTCAACAATAACCATAAACTCCCTCAACGGCTTCACAAACCCAGTCACACTTACCTCAACAGCGTCAGGCGGACTAACCACAACCGTCAACCCCACATCAATGACCCCCCCAGGCTCATCCACATTAACCGTAACGGTCCCGACTGCCACAGCAGCCGGAACGTACTCGGCTACAGTAACGGGTATCAGCGGGTCAATCAGCCACAGCACGACCATAATGGTACAAATACCACTGTCAAATTCCGAAGTCACTATCTCGCCTTCCTCGGTTACCCTAGATAAAGGTCAGGGGCAGACCTTCACGGCCTCCGCTTCTGGCGGAACATCTCCTTACACGTATAATTGGTACTTGAATGCCAGTGCGGTCGGCACTAACAGTGCGAGTTACACGTTTGACGCCTCGAACGTGGGTTCATTCTCTCTATACGTTAACGCAACTGACTCCGCCAGTACTCCAGTGACTGCTGAATCTAACATTGCATCGATTAAGGTGAATTCTGCTTTGGTTTCTCCCTCTGCTTCTGCTTCATCTGGCATGGTGGATCAGGGTCAGTCTTCCACGTTTTCCGTGAATGGTCTTTCCGGCGGTACTAGTCCTTACTCGTATCAGTGGCTTCAAAAAGCCCCGGGCTCTGGTTCTTACTCTGACATTGGTGGTGCGGTTTCCTCTACCTATTCTTTTGTTACTTCTGATTCTACGGCTGCTGGATCTTGGAGTTTTGAGCTTCAAATCACTGACGACGCCAGCACGCCGGTTGTGGTTACTTCTGCGGAGGCTTCCATTATGGTGAATGTTGTGCCAACTGTTTCTGTTTCTCCTGGGTCTGCGGCTTCGGATGTTGGTCAGTCTCAACTGTTTACCGCTATTCCTGTAGGCGGTTCAGGTACTTACTCATCTTACCAATGGTACTTGAATGGATCCGCTCAGGTTGGTCAGACTGGATCAACATTTAGTTGTTATTTTGCATCTGTCTGTTCTTACTTGATTGCTGTAACAGTTACCGACAGTTTAGGTGTAACTTCAGCTCAGTCTACCAATACGTCAGTTATGGTGAACTCTGCTTTAGTTGCTCCCGCCGTGACGCCTACTCCAAACACGGTGGATCAGGGTCAGACTCCCACTTTGACCTCAACTGCCATTTCCACGGGCACTGGTTCTTACACGTATCAATGGTTCGAGCAACCCCCTGATGGAAGTTATATGACGGTGGGTTCAAACTCTGGAAGTTTCAGTTTTGCTACTTCAGACTCCAACGCAACAGGCAATTGGAGCTTCTTACTTCAGGTCACGGATAATACTGGTTCGGCAGTGAACTCTACAGCTGTCTCTGTTACGGTAAATGCTGCTCCAACCGTGACCATTGCGCCGGTTGATCAGGTTACTATAGATGCGGGTCAAACTCAGATTTTTACGGCCAATCCTTCTGGCGGTACAGGAGCACTGACCTATCAATGGAATCTGAACGGTTCACCAGTTGGAAGTGACTCCTCCACTTACTATTTCAGCGGTTCACCTGGTTCATACACGGTTGCTTGCACGATAACCGATGATGCTTCTTTGCCGGCTTCTGCCGCTTCTAACACGGTTTCAGTTACGGTGAACCAACTAACGATTGCTGTTACTCAGAGTGCCAATGGTCAGATTACTCCTGGAACAATCGATGTTAATTATGGTGATAGTCAGACTTTCACTATAACGCCTGATACTGGTTACTATATTGATAGCATAGCTGTTGATGGTTCTGCAGCAGCGGTCACTTCCTCTGCGGGCCAAACCATCAGCTTCACCAATGTTCAGGCATCGCATACCATCTCAGCCTCTTTTGCATTAACTCCATCTCCCGCTTCAACCCTAAAGACAGCACTTTCACCAACCCCGACTCCTACTCCAACTCCAACAACAACTGTGCCTGCGACAACAAGCAACGGTGCAACCGTTGACCTTGAAATCAGCGGAAACATAACCAGCTCACAAATATCCAGCGTCAAAATCGCAACAAACCAATCCGCGCTTACAACCACGGTGTCTTTCATCCTTACTGGGGAAAGCGGCTCTACAGGCTTTGGCAATGTAACCATCCCCAAGAGTGCAGTAACCTATGGAACTACACCAACAGTTTACATCAACGACCGGCAAGCTTCAACCCAAGGGTACACCCAAACCAGCAACAGCTACTGTGTATGGTACACAACCAATTTCAACACGGACGAAGTGACAATCATGTTCATCACAGCTTCTCCACCATCTGGTCCTGCGACGCATTCAAGCTTACTTCTGAAAGCAATCTTTGGAGTAGTGGCTGTCATTGTTATCGCGGCAGTGGTTGCAGCTGTGCTTATGCTAAGGAAAAGTAAGACTAAGGAAAATAAAGAAAGTCGAAACTAGGCGATCAGTGTATTTTTTGCGTCGGTCAGTTCCAAACGCTAAAACGGCCATTAGCCAGTTCAGAACTGGGAGAAGTACGAAGATTTTACTTATGTTACAATGGGTAAAGTCTATCGGTGCGCGATAGGAACACACCTATGGGATAAACAGGACACTGTGTGAAGAAGTAGAAAGGTTCTTAAATCTCAGGGTTCTGGTTGATGCCTTATGGATTTGGAAAAGCGGATACTCGTTATTCCACATTCTCATTATGATGTTGCTTGGATTAGAACCGAAGGGGAAAACCTCAGAAGGATGTACGGAATTTTTAGCAAAGTTCTGGACATAATGACGCGAGATAAGGAATTCAAGTATGTTGTTGATCAGGTGTTTTATCTCGAAAGGATGAAAAAACAAAGACCGGAATTGTTCCGTCAAATAGCTGAAAGAATCTCTGAAGGCCGAATAGAGGTTGTGAACGCTGGATACGTGATGCCGGATCTTAACTTGGTTTCTCCGTTCACAATATTGAAGAGTTTTGAGGTCATGAATGATTTTGCTCAAGAAGAATTTAACGTAAAACCTCACGTCGCATGGATGATTGATTGCTTTGGACACCCAGGGATAATGCCAAAAGTAGCGAGAGGAGCAAACCTCAAGAACTACGTTTTCTGGAGGGGCATGAATCGACCTGACTTCTCTCAAGAGTTTTTTTGGAGAGGAGCCGACGGAAGCACTGTTCTCACCCATTGGATGAAACAAGGTTACAGCTTATTTGGAAGTCGCTTTAACAATTTGGCACAAGCTATCCAAACATTAGAACCCGCAACAAATCTATCTCTCCTGCCTTTTGGAGATGACTTCTACATTCCACAAGAAAAACTCATTCAACAAATCCACAAAACAAAGAATGCTGAATTCGCTCTGCCCTCAGAATTCTTCAAAGAATTGGAGAAACAAAAAAGCAAGTTACCCACGCTGGAAGGCGAGATGTTGTCCGATTACTCTAATTTCAAAGGATATTACAGTAGTAGAATCAGTTTGAAGCAGCTCTTCAGGAAGGCCGAAAGAGAATTGCTCGACAAAGGTGGCGGGTTGGAAGACTGGAAGAACCTGCTTTACACAACATTTCACGATTTGATTGGCGGCACCGGGATCGATGCGGTATATCCAGCATTTAAAAAGAAGCTAAAGAGGATCAAAAAGAGCAGGAAAACTGAACTAGATGGAAAATGTTGCAAAGACGACTTTCTGGGCAGGGTTTCATTTGAACTCAGATATGAAGAAGGTGACCTCTACCACACCAAACCAACTGCAGTGACTGACCTTCCCAAAAACTCTGTTAGAATAAAATCATGTTTCAACAATCCAACCTGGGATATATTAGTACAAACAGATTTCCAGTCTCCAGGACACGTTCTAAAACTCCTGGTAAACACGAGCATTAGCGATGGTAAATTAACGCAGCGTTTTTGGCCAGATTCGTGGGTTGAAAGAAAACTTAACACATTGTATGCCTTCAACAATTTCTTCGAATACAAAGACAAAAACGGTAGCGGACTTCGTTTCAACAGCGACGATTGCTTTGACTACGAGATCAAGAACAACGGAGTCGTCTATCTGACGCTGGTTCGTAGCGTCCAGATTCTCAGCCACGGAGATGCGGGCCCAAAAATCCCGTGCCCAAAAGCCTTAGAGCTTGGAAAACACAGTTTTAAGCTTTCAGTCACACCTGTTGAAAAAGGTTTCACTTCCAAAACATAAGTCTCCTATTTTACTTGAGCGCATGAACAGACCATTGCTTTCAAAAAAGAGCATCGACAACACATTCATCAACTCGCAAGAACGTTACTTGAATCGAGAAAGTGGTCAGGTCACCATCATCTGTACTTAGCCTAGCTGAGCGCTGAGGAAGATTTGAATCCAAGATAACACTAACATCTGTTATCTGGCGCACCTGTTATGTCACCTTATCTGAAAAACTTTTTTGCGATCTTGATCTTAATCATTGCCACAGTGATTGTAGTAGTATTCTTGAACTTTGAATTTCCCTCTTACGAGTACATCTTTAGGTATGTTTACGCGGGATTGATTCTGATCGGAGGTGCATTCACCTCAAGAGAGCTAGCTAATCTTGTGAAAAAGGAACTGAAACCAAAACTAGATAAAAATACGCTTTTAATCAGCAACATAGTTGCAGTCGTTGGATACGTTCTGTCTATTGTGGCTGCAGCGTCATATCTGTCATTTTCACCCACTGCCTTAATAGCGGGGGGCGTATTCAGCGGACTCGTCCTCGGTCTGGCGCTTCAGCCAACTCTTGGTAGCTTTTTCGCAGGGATACTGATCCTTGTCTCAGGCGCAATTCGACCCGGAAACCAAGTGAGGATTCTAACTTGGCATATTCCATTTCAGTGGGCTTTCAATCCAGGTTACAAATACTTCTCACCAGACCAAATCTATGCAGGATATATGGCTGAGGTTATCGAGATTGGCTTGTTCTTCACGACAGTCCTCACTGAAGAGGGGCAAACCATGAAAATTCCCAATACCATTATTGCGACGGATGCTGCCGTTGTTACGTACACCAACAAAGATTACATATTCAACGTCAGGTACGAGTTTTCTAACAAATTTGATCCAGAACTTGTCCTCGAACGTCTGCGTAAGGAATTGGAAGATTTCCCAGTTCAGCACGTTTACATTAACGAACAGAGCGACAAGGAGTTTTACATTGTTAAAGTTGTGCTTAATGCCAAAGAAAAAGACCACGCCGCTCTCAAGTCCGAAATACTTTCTCGCTTCATAAAGCTTCATAGACAACTCAAGGAAGAAGAAAAACTATAATACGAAATTTAGCGAATAAAGTAGGCACGCTTCTTCAGGTTACAAGAATACACCTTAATTGTTCTTTTAAAAATCGTAGTCTTCGTCGACAAAGGCGTAATTAACATCGCGGTTCCCCAGAAGCCCTAAGAGCATTTAAATCCTGACGTCAGGAATTATTAGCGACGAAAAGTTCTTTAGTTGATTAAAGAGAGAGCGTTAGGAACAAAATATTCAAAGCTGAGCTTGCCTTGGAACAAACAGTCGATAAAAAGGCCGATTCGGACAATCGAATCAAAGCGTTGTTTTTAGATTATGATGGAACCATAAGCCCAATTAACGTTCTGAAATCTGAGTCTTTTGTGCCTTTAGACACCTACATGATTCTTGATAAAATCAGCAAGCAAATTCCAGTAGTTATTGTCACCACTAAATCTCTTCAGTATGTGGTTGAAAGAACGCCTTTTGCCCGCGCTTGGTCTGCAATAGGCGGTCTAGAGACTCGAATCGGCAATGTTACAACTAGAGCGCCATGTCTACAAAAAATGACTCCCCACATCATTGAAGCCCTCGAGTATTCAAAAAGTCTCTTAGATAACAACATGACGATAGAAGAAAAGCGTGACTTTGAAGGAAAAGTTGTTGCCTTTTCAGTGGATTGGCGTCAGAGCAAAGATTGCCAGCAAGCAAGAGCTACGGCATCAACGATATTATCCTACTGCGAGACACTTCCAATAGTTGTGATCAGGTATGAAAGGCAACCTTTTTTCGATGTTTTCCCATGTACTATAAGCAAGGGAAAAGCCTTGATGGACTTGAAAGCGCAGCTAGGGTTGCACGACGGCATTCTTTACATGGGTGATTCAAAAGTTGACAATTCAGCATTTGAAAGGGCGGATTTTTCGATCGGCGTAATACATGCTGAGACGCCAAAAGATCTTTCCAGCGTCTATTTTCTGAAATTTGAAGATGTACCTATTTTTCTTAACAATCTTTGGGAAAATGACATGCGATTTAATCCCGAGTTTCCCATGATTATTCACTCAAGATAGCCAGCATTTTTCACCATGCTTTATCCACAGTTTGGCAGAAATGGTCGTTACTTATTTTTGGTCGTTATCCTCGGGACAGCTATTATTTTACCGATTTGTCAAAGAACAGTTGTGTTTTCGGGCAACACTGCAGATTTGAAACTGCTCCAGCTTAGGGGACTAACTGCTGTTATAGTCCAGAAACAGCGCCTTCACTCTAAGTTGTGTTTCAGATGGCAATGCCGTTTTCTTTCCTTTTCTTTAAACCGTATAAAGTATTTTTGAGCTATGTTACTTTTCAAGGTCTTTCAGTTTCATACCGACGCTTTTCTGTTCGTCTTGTCGGTTCCTGACGAACGGGATGACTTCGCCGAGTCTACGGGGAAGGTATACGGGCTTTGCCCCTGACACGAACAAGTTGAAACCTGCTCTCGCTTCATATATGAAGGCTCCCGCACCAATGATGAAAGGAACCAGAGCCACTAGCCATAGAAACATCTGAGGTGAGACAAAGGCGGAGACCGATTGAGTAGTAAAGTTCCACACGTTTTGTGCAGTCGAAATAAACGTATCCTTAAGGATAAGTTGCCATAAAGGCTGCAGCAAAATAACCAAAGCAGGCAACAAACCAGCCAGCAAGTACCTCCACGGGTAACGTCTCGAATGTTCTGTGTAAGCAATGCTCCCATAGGGAATCTCGGCGACTCTCCTAGACAAACGTCCTTGCTTCACGAAGAGCCTTCGATCAGTAGCAATCACACTCCAACTGCTAGCCGACCACGTTTTCAAAACATGCTCCGGCTCAACCAACGTTTCTCGGGCTTCAGAAGGTATACTCTTCCAGCCATTCTCCTTCATAATTTCTCGGGTTAATGCTTTATCTAAGTCTCTCATGATTTGCCAAGAAGTCATGCCCCTTGCTTTTGTTCGAGCATTTTGAGACATTTTTTCCCGAAGGTCTGGGTTATCAACGAGACTCAGTATAGCTTTTGCCGCTCCCGATGCATCTTCTGGACCTTCCGTGTGAATTCCTTCTCGACCGTTCTGAACCAGCCAAGCTTGACCGCCGACGCCTGAGGTCACGACTGGCACCCCTAAATACATAAACTCCAGTTGAGCTAAACCAAGTGCTTCTATTTGGCTCAAAAGAATGTTAATGTACGAAGATTTTATGAGATTGACCTTATCTTTGTTATCTACTTCACCAATATAAGTAACGTTTGACAGTTGGCTCGCTTCTTCTTTGATTTTGTCTGCATAATTGGGATCCCCCTTTCCAGCGATTACGAAATGGATGTCAGGTCTGTCTTTGAGTAATTCGGCGACCTTCAAGACAACTAGAGGATTCTTTCTAGGCTCCAAAGTTCCAAGATACGACACCAGTTTCGCTTTATCCGAAAGATTGTATCGTTTCAAGAAATCACTTGGGTCGGATGCGGCAAATTGTAGAAATTGTTCTTCGTGAACACCCCCGGGGAACAAAAAGCATTTTTCGGGAGGGCATCCCATTTTGATCTGTGCGTCTTTTTCCAACGGAGTGACTACAAGCACTAGGTTAGCCGTTTTGAGGATTTGGGACAGAGAAAGCCTGTTCCAAGCCATTCGGAAGGTCCTCTCGCCCAGGGAATAGCGCTTCTCAGAAGGCTCTTGAAAGTGTGACATGTGACAAAACACTATAGGGTCTTTATAGCCTCCTAGATCTCGCATGTATCGTCTCCAAGCGACAAATTTAGCGACTTCTTCAGGTCCGTTCCAAAGTGTGCTATGCGTTATTAGCACGTTGAGGTTGAACTCGTCAACCACCTTTTCTATAACATGAACGCTGTCTCGAAAGTTGATTCGACGATGAGGCCACTTTACGATGAAGCTGTTAACGCGAATGACAGGAATCCCAAGCTCTGTGTCATCAACAAGAACGTAATCTTTATTCTCCGCGAGACTCTCAGGGGGAATAACTTCTACGCCATCGTGATAAATGCTGGTAATCAGGTAAGCTTTGTACCCAAGCGCAATGAAGTCTTTTACCATCCGTTGGGCGACCAGCTCTTGACCTTTGCTGGTGCTTGTTTGATACATCAAAACGCCTATACGCTTGTTCAATCTACTTCAGCTTACCCTGTTCAACCTCTTGATTAATGGAATTCTGCAATTAAGGGCTTTTGGCGAATTATAATTCGCAAAATTGCGAATTCCTACGCAGTATTTCATCGTGAAAATTGGAAAATGTGCCGAGATAAATTGCATGAATTTGATGTTGGTTAGCTACGAGCCTCTATAATCCGAAGATTGATATCTTTTCAAAGTTCGCTAGAAAACTTGCGAAGACTCCTCTTTTTCTAACTCTTTTTGTTAAGCAAAAATTCTGAGGATTGCAAACGCTAAGAAAAAGATTGCTCCAGCAATTAGGAACTGAGGAATGAAACCCAGCGTTTGAGCGAGAAAAGGTCCTAGGAAGCAACCGGACGCCGCGCCCAAGCCTCCGAGAACGTCGAAAACGCCAGCTTTGCCTGAGGGTATAAGTGCCATCGAGAGTGAAATTGTGAGGATATAGTAAGCTGCGTAAGCAAAATTTAGCAAAACCAAAGTAAGAGCTGCAAAAAGAGTCGTTGCAAAACTTATCTGGACGATTACAGCTAGCAGAAAAATCAATGCACTTTGAAAAAGGACAATTCGGCGTACCTGCTTTTTCGCATCTGTAAACACCGATCTTCCGCCCATGAAGACGTAGCCTGCGACAGCGCCTCCCGAGTTTAACATGTAAATCACATAAATCGATGTTGTGGGAAGGGCGAGCTTTTGGGCGAAGAAGATCGGCAAAGGCGTTAAGAACGTGTTTAAGGCTAAGGATAAGAACACCATAGCGATGGCGAGTGCAAGGAAGCTTTCTTGTTTGAGTTTATCCGTCAAAGGGTATCCATCGAGAATTTGTGATGCGGCTCTAACGCCGCGGTCAGTGTAGTCTATCTTCCTTTCTATGCTCACCAACCTCCGTTCAAAGATTAGGAGCGGATCTGACACCAGGAATATGGATAGAACAAAAGCAACCAAGTTTAGACCGCTGCACAAAAACAACGTGTAGTGGGCACTGAAGTTGACGGTTGACGCTACAAGTCCCAGGAACAGTCCCAGAAGCCAGCCGATTTCGGTGAGTTTCTTATAGGACGCAAAGGATTTCTCCCAGTCCTGACGAGAATAGTGTTCGCTTATCAAAACGTTTTTTGGAGCTTCATGGGCCACGTGAAGCATCTGCATAACTACGTATAGAAGAATGAACAGAACGATGCTTTTTCCGATGAAGGTGAAAGAGAAGATAATTGTAGCCGCCGATATGAACGAAAGAAGAATGTACGCTTTGTAGCGTCGGGTTTTGTCGCATATGTAGCCCCAGAAAAAAGAAGCAGGTATCCCGAGCAGCAGAGCCAGCGAAGTCATTATGCCTAATTCAACGAGTGATCCGCCGAGGGTTCTTACCACATATAGTGGAATGAAAATGGAGAGTAGGCCGAACGACATTTCGTGGAAGAAGAACCCAAGACGCCACATAACCAAAGAAAGGACTCAGAAGAAGAATTAAAACATTTATTCCACACCACGGCTCCTTTTATCAGAATAAATTGAACTATGAAATCACTGAACTGGAAAATTGACGCAGAAAATACGCTTTAACCGTCGAGGGTAACCTGTGCAACTTTGCTGCTGTGTTTACACGCTGAAAGCTAAAAGCCTAGAGCTTAAACTTTTAGAAACCGAAGTGGAGTTTGTTCAATAGTTTATTTATAAACGGTTGAATTAATTTTTACAATCGACTAGATGGGCTGTGCCGTCTGGGCAAAAGACTTTCTCACCTATGCAAACCCTTTTGAAACGGCGTTTGCACTCAAAAAGTTGTCTTTCGCATCCGTCACAATCGCGAGATAGCATCTTGTCACCTCATCATCTTAATATTAAATCGTAAGTAATGTAATATCATATAATTAAAGATTGTTGTTTTACAATCATTTGCAGTCAATTAGTTCTCTGAGATAGTCGTCCATGGATTAATTGCTTCACTGAATTTCATTTCTGTGGGTTCTTCCCAATTCGCCTTGGGTTCGTTTGATATGTATCCATGGTAAATAATGTTTATTAAGACTTACTACACAAGTTATGCTTGCAACAGACCCACTGATGTAAGTGCGTAATATGCAAAAACTGAAACTCTCAATAAAAACCGCAGTAATGACATTAGTACGGGAAGTTCCAATCCGGATAAAAGCGGCAGTTGCAGCATTAGAGTCAAAGCTTCCTTGGACAGCGTCGGTATTGGCGTTGGTACGGAAAGTTACATTCTACGAACAGTTAAAAAAAGCCACACAGTTTTCGAAATCAAGCAATGCGGAGTCAACGTTTGCAGTGACAGCGTCAAAACAAACGATTCCACCAACAACACCCGCGGTAGCTTCAAAACGTAAACTATCGAAAGCAACCGTGTTAGTTGTTGGACTAATTATACTGGGACTAGCTTTATCAGTTACCACTTTTGCAGCCCTCTCCAACTCACCACATATCTCTTCAACTGACTTAGTGACAAAAACACTAACCCCCGCTGGTACAGCCTCAACATCACCAAACTTGCCTTCCAACGGAGCGGTGTCAACATCGGCAAACGTCGGCTTGTATTCTGACAGCGCCTGCACCACTCCTATGAGCTCCATAGATTGGGGAAATTTAACCGCTGGGGGAACTACCACCCAAACAATCTACATCAAAAACACCAGCAACGGCCTTCAGCTAACTTTGAATATGACGACAACTAACTGGAGTCCAGCAAGCGCGAATGGACCAATAACTGTAACATGGAACCAAGAAGGCACAATACTAACGCCTGGGCAATCGACAGCTGCAACTCTAACCTTGGCTGTCTCCTCAAGCGAGGTTGGCATCACAAACTTTAGCGTCCAAATAATTATAACAGGCACAAATTCCTGATACCTTCAACGTAAGCAGGCATCGCAAACTTTAGCGTCAAAATCACGTTCCAACGACACAAATTAGCATCAAAAAACTTTCTCAAACTATTTTTTCCCCAAAACTAGCCCATTAGCTTAAGCCTGAAACAGATTTAACCTCACATTTCTACTTCATAATTATTCAAAAATGGTATTTCTTCTCATTTTACCCTTCCGCACTGTGCTTGCTTTCCATCCGAATTATCTATCTCGAAAAGTGATTCAACCCAACTTATCAACCATTTCAAAACACCCTACCCGCATCTGGAGCACATGCTAGACTTGGAAAGTTGACTATACGCATAAGGCGACCTAGACAAAAAGTCCACGCTAAAATAATGGTATGCAAAAATTTATATGAATTATCAACTGATAAAGCGACGGTTGTAACTAGGAGAGGATTTGGAAATGGAAAAAACGGTGAGGAAGTTAGGTTTAGTAGGTTTTGTCACTGTTTTTGTGGTTATTCTGGTTTCTTTTTCATCGTTGCCTGTTTTGGCGCAGTATGAAACTACAAAGACCGCTAATTTTACTATCCCCTCTTCTGGCATAGCTCATATCGATGAAAGCACAACTACAGGTGGCGTTACGATTGACGTAGCCGGTACGATTAGTGCAATCGGGTCGGCAGCAACTGCTACGTACACTGGAAATCCACAACCTCACGCCTCTTGGCCAGCTAATGTTACATTGACCCGCTTTCTGGCTATCACTATTAACATGGAGGCAATTTATTTTCGAAATGCAAACATAACGATATCTTACAGTAGCTCTGACATTAAGGGAATAAATCCGCCTTATACGCTTTACAAATTTAACCCTGACACTAACAAATACGTTGCATTAAACAGCGTTGTTGATAGTTCTGCGAAAACCGTAACTGTCACATTAACAAGCGCCACTGATTCACTATTTGCTATTGGTGGCACAACTGCCGTAGTTGTTACCCCAGCTCCTTTAGCCTCACCTGTATCACCGTGGATTTGGGTAGTAGTTGCAACCGTCATCATAGTGGTTGTACTCGTTGTAGTTCTGATGCTATACCGTCGCAGAGCTTTGAATGCATGGGATCGATAAAAGCAAAAGCCTTTTGCATTTTGGATAAACGAGAGCTTGGCTACATAGTATATCGGAATTAGTAATATAGATTATAAGTTCAACTTGTGTGAGTAGCCCAGAGAAGAGGGGAAAGCAATGAAGAAGCAAATTCGAAAAAAACTTAACGAATGCGGCTATGATGAAAAAACAGTTGAGAAAATTCTTCGTTTTTATGGTGCCGAATAACTTTCTACACTAACTATGTAAATGCTAAGGTTTACTTTTTGATAGCGTGAGCTGAACTCCTCTGTGCGTAATGGCAAGTTTACTGGACTTTACAACGTTTGTTAAGTTGACTTTGCAAAGCTTCGCTATAATTGACAATTAACGTTATTGCGTTTTTCAAGAAGCTATATAATAAGTCGTGCGATAAGAGGATTCAGCAAGAAACAACAATCACTATTTGAAGGAAGAAAGAATGCAAGTCGAAGAATTAGCGTGTCTAGCAAAGAAAGTAAGAAGCTCTTTACCCAACGCGGAAGCGTTTCCAATAGCTACAATCTACACAACAATCAAAGAGAAAGAGAAAACGAAACTGAATCTGCCAGATTTTAAGGAATTAATTTATCACCTGACTGGCTGGGACATACCATTCCAAGTTATACGTAGACAACTGGAAATAAACCATATAGAGTGGTAAGCTCGCTGCCTTGTCCCGAAATTCGGGTAAGCGTGCTTCAATACTCAATTTCGGGAGCGCGCTTTTTTGATCATTCTGCTAAGGGCTCGATTTAACTATGGGTTTCTTAAACTGTTGTTTAGTTGTTCAGATGCGTAATCAATTCAAGTAGTAAATAATATTTATTAAGTCTTAATATATCGTAAATTGGCATGGCAAAACGTAAAATTTCAATAACAGTTATAGTAGCGGCATTAATCCTGATCGGAGTATCATTAACGCTAATAACTTTTGCAACTCTCAGCACATCTTCAACTTTATCATCAACCGGGTCAGTGTCTACAACGACAAACTTGGGCCTGTACTCCGACAGCGGATGCACAATTCCCCTGAATTCCATAAACTGGGGAGCTATAACAGCAGGAGGCAGCGTCACCAGAACAATTTACGTCAAAAACCTCAGCAGCGGCTCAGCGTTAACACTGAGCATGGCCACCAGCAACTGGAGTCCATCAAACTCAAATGGATACCTGACCATATCTTGGAACCAAAACGGCACAGAACTCCAACCCGGCACATCAATATCCGTAGACCTAATTCTAAGTGTCTCTCCAACGGTTGTTGGAATCACAACTTTCAGTGTCCAAATATCAATCATTGGCACAAGCTAGTCAAAACACGCATTCCAAATAATCTTGTTGAAATTAGACAAGCGAAGAGAGCGATTGGGACAAAAATTCAAGACAGTAATTTTTGCCTTTGTTCCAATAATGCTGTTATGCGCATGGCGGCGTAGATTGCTTTGAAGTGCCAATGTACACCCAGACATCTTATTTTCTGCACAAAGGAGTAAAAAAATACTTGACAATAGCGACTGCAAGTTGCAGAGTTAACTATTCATTTAGCCATTTTTGCGGTTTTTATTAGCGGTAATCTTTTTTAGGTTTTGAGTGTTCGCTTGGGCAAAAGAACTGTTAAGGTAACATTTTCTTTTACATTAAGTAAGTCCGGTTTTAGTTTTTCCTTTCTCTTTCCAATCCAGTAAAGGCCCCATCCCATCCACCAAATAATAACTAACAAAGGCATTGCAAACAATACTAATGCCCGTCTACTTTTTCGCATGCTCTGTGATTATTCTAGTGACTTTATAACAATTTATAATACGTAAATATATATGTCAATAATCCATGCATCAAATTAAAAAGCAATCAACAAATAACCACTTGGAAATTCCTCTTTCATGCCCGTCAACTAATTTTCTCAACGCGCACTCACATAAACAGTAGTTCATTGATCGAACGCTAGCTGAGATCGTTTTTAGAAAATTGCTTAAAGTTTTCTATTGCATATTTTGTTCCAAATTGAACGCTTCCTAAATTTACTCTCGTTACTTGCGTGCGCTAAAGATTGGACGATTACCGAGATTTAACTCCATGGTAGCGCGATGGTATGGGAAGTGTTAAACGTGGTGGGCGCTCATGCCATTCTATGAGCGCCTTGGTTTGTGGGTTGGACGTGCGTAAGGACAGTACTTATGCGACTATTTTGAGCCCTGAAGGAAAGATAGTTAATCAAACAAGAATGGAAAATGAAAGAGTTCTGCCGTATCTCTCGCACTTCAAAGTTTCTAAGGTTGGCATGGAGTCTTCCAATCAGATCGCGCAATTGTTTAGGCAGTTGACTGCCAAAGGATATGATGTTGTGGTTTCTCATCCGAAGAAAACACGGTACATTGCTGAGGCTAAAATTAAAAGCGACCGTGTAGACTCTAAAGCCATAGCTGAACTGGTTAGGCTGGATGCGTTGCCTTTGGCTTATTTTCCCACTGGAGAAATCGCCAAGCTTAGAGAGAAAGTTAGACGTCGCGCTTTTCTGGTGAGGGAACGCGTTAAACTCAGAGTGAAAGTTAAGAGCGTTTTGACGTACGAGGGTTTGAAGTGGCCTTCCGAGCATGGCTTGTTCACAAAGAAAGGTGTAGAATGGCTTCACCAGTTAAAAATTGACTCCATAGAGTCTTACCTGCGTATCCTCGAGTCGTTGGATGAGGAGATTAAGCTTCTTTCCAAGGACCTTGTCGGAGTTGCTGAGGATGATGAGGAGGTTAAGTTGTTGATGACTATTCCTGGAATCGGCTATTACTCGGCTGTTTTGATGAAGAGTGAGATTGGTGATATTGGTCGTTTTCCTTTTCCTGAGAGGCTTTGCAGCTATGCTGGGTTGGTGCCTTCTACTCATGCTTCTGGAAAGAGTGTTTGGCATGGAGGAATCACTAAGGAAGGTAGCCGTTGGCTAAGATGGGTTATGGTTGAGGCTGCTCAGACTCATGTTCACAAATACGATACTTCTATTACTCGAGCGTATAGTCGGATAGCTGAGAAGAGGGGTAAGAAGATTGCGACGGTTGCGGCTGCTAGGCGGTTGTTGATGGTTAGCTTTTCGGTGTTGAAGAATAAGAAGCCGTTTTACGATCAGGCCTAACTGCTTCCTCGTCTGCGCGCTGTCTCTTTGGTGTGGACGTTAGCGCGATTGAGGAGGGTCTGGATGCGGAGCCGTAGTGCCCCTTTGTGGGCGAATAGGCGCGTGCCCTTATCAAGACGGGGAAGAAAAGAAAACAAATTTGGAGAAAGATGAAGGAAGGAAAGGTTAATTAGTAGACTTCACATAGGCGCGCGCTCGTCCCTCCCCAAATGACTCATAATAGACGGTTACCCTGCGAAGCCGAACTCTCACAGCAATCCCTGTTTCTCGGTCGACTAGAGGGTTGCCATGTAACGTAATGAGTCTAGCTGGAACTAGAAGAATACAAAAGATTCGTTAACGGGTTAATTAAGCGCGCGGCGCTGGCCAACAAAATCAATGATCGTAGAAAGTCCGAGTTTTCTTTAGACTTAGGCAAAAAGGGTTTTTAGTTTTTTCGATTAGCGGCTAAACCGTAAACTGTTACTGCCAAGCCGATGATTGCCAAGATTACTCCGCCGGTTGCCATAAACTTGTCTTGGGCAACCTTGTTTCGAACTTGTGCGGAAAGAGCCTGTGATATTTGACCAAACAATCCGCCGTATTGCTGCAGATCGGAATAGCCAAGCCAGAAGATCACAATACCGATAGCCAACAGGAAAACGCCGACCGCCAATGCTCCGGCTCTCATTTTTACCTTGCACCCCCATATTCATTAGATTTATACATGTTATATTCTGCGCCCCGAAAGTAGTCGGACAACTATTATGATGATAGCAATGACAAGTAGTAGCCATATGATGGCGCCAAGGTTGAAGACAAAGCCAAGGAGCCACAGTACGATAAGTATCACAGCAACTACGAAAAGAAAATCGAGTGCGCCCATTTTCAAAAGCCTCACTTACCGTTAAGTTGGCATTCTATTTTAAGATGTGTGACTGGTAATAGACAGCTACACATGTACTGGGTGTGCTATGAAATTTAACAAAAAAGGAATCGTGGATTATTTCCTCGGCTTTTTGCTGGTTAAAAGTATTCATAGAATACTTTCCAGCTAAGTCTAGACATTTTAACGTCAATTTACCGGCGGGTGCATTGGACAATGGAAGCTTCCTCTACGGTTCAACCTACTTCAACTCATAATATTGCGACAAGACAGCGCGCTGGCGTTGCCTTACGACATTAATGGGTTCCACACCAAATGTTAATTAGATGGGTTCGCAGAACGGGTTTTGGGGTTGAAACGTTGTATATCATAGGGTTAAGCGGCAGTCCAAGGGTCGGAGGCAACACAGATTTGATCCTCCAAGTAGCACTGGAGGCGGCAAAAGCGAAAGGCGCAGAGGTGAAGCTGATCAGAATCTGTGATTACCATCTTTTGCCATGCAACGGCTGTATGGCCTGCTTCAGCACCAAAAAATGCGTTAACGAAGACGACGGAGAGACCCTTTATCAGGAAATTGTGAAGGCTAACGGAGTAATAATGGGGAGCCCTTCCTATTTTCAAGGGGTCACGGCCCAAATGAAAACTTTTATTGATCGGATAGGTTTTCTGGCGTTGGCTAGAGGAAGGAAAGATTTCGCGGAGAAGGTTGGCGGAGTAGTCGGTGTTGCTCGCCGATCTGGAGTATCGAGTACTTGCAACCAGATGCTCACTTTTATGACTGCCGTTGGAATGGTAATTCCGAGCGGTGGAAGGATGTTCGCCATTGCTCGAGACAAAGGGGAAGTTACTAAAGACCAAGAAGGCATGGATTCTGCGAGACATCTAGGAAAAACGATGGCGCAAACAATAATTGCTGTTGATAACTTTGGAAAGAGCCACGGCATTTCGAATCCCTGAAACAAGGCGCGCTGTCGTATAAGTTTGACCAGACGCTCTCGGTTGATTCTATTACAACCTGGTCGTCCACGGAGAGCTAAGATATTAAGGCTTTTTTTCCTTCGTTGTTATTCTTATATTTTGGAATAATGCTGTTTTCCGTTTTTCCAAGCAATTCTTAAATTTCCTACCGCATAATGAGCTCCAATTACTGATTCAAGGTATGCTAAATCCCTCATTATACTCACCGCGTTATTCACTGTCTCCTGTGAGTCTTTACCAGATATTTCGGATTTAACTGTATTTTCATCAAACCGTTTCCCTAAGATAAACTCGCTTAACTCGTCTAATGAATAAAATTTTCCACGTTCCATTTTTTCAAGAAAATCTTTTCTTTTTGGTTCGAACACCTCATCCATTTCTTTTTCTTCAAATGGCATCAAAGCACCCTCAGATAAAGTTAAATTTTGTTTGAGGTATTTAAAACAAGCGCTAAGAGGGCAAAAGCGCAAGCGAACAAACAGGTACCGTAAAATATTTCCCAACCCAAAACTTAGCCAGTTATCGAGGGGTTAGCGGATAATTTTTCCAGAAACATAAACGGCGAGTGCCATAGTTATTAAATTTCGTTCAGCGCGCGCTTTTGATGGGTTAAATGGGGAACTGGTCAAATTAACGAATTAAATTAAGGGAATCATGACAGTAAGAATTTAGGTTTCAGCAATTGATTGTCCGCTTTCACAAAGAAAAAATTGGTTAAAAATTGCAGCTTTCACCAAACCAAAAGCCACAACACAAAAAAAAGCAAACAATAATGAGACAAATTAAAAAGCAACCTGTTTCGAGGAACGGTTTTTCCCGATTTTTTTTGGTAACCGTTTTTGGCTGGACAAGGTTTTTATTAGCGTTTGAAACTTTAACTTTCCGCGTTAGAGATAGAGGATTTAGAAATGACCTTTCAAAAAGCAGATTTCGTAGTAATAGACTATACAGCAAAGGTTAAAGAAACAAACGAAGTTTTCGATACCACAAAAGAAGATGTAGCAAAAAAAGAGCACCTTCACAAAGAAGGCGAAATATACGAGCCTAAACTAGTCGTAGTGGGCGAAGGCTGGGTACTCAAAGCTTTAGACGACAGCTTAACAACCATGGAGATAAACACTCCTGCAACCGTCGAAATATCCCCTGAAAAAGGATTCGGCCAGCGAGACCCAGAAAAAGTCAAACACGTACCCCTAAGACAACTCTTAGCAAAAGAAATCAACCCAGTCATCGGAGCACGCATAGAATACCAAGGCAAAATGGCAAGCGTCCGAGCAATCGGCGCAGGACGAGTACTCTTAGACTACAACCCCCCACTAGCAGGAAAAACACTAATTTACGAAGTAGTAGTGAACAAGAAAATCGAAAACAACGAAGAAAAAATCGCCGCACTCATCCACCGGAGAGTACCGCAAGTAGAAGAAAAACAATTCAAAATCACCCTCCAAGACAAAACCCTAACCATCGACATGCCCGAAGTAGCCTTCTACATAGAAGGAGTCCAAATCGCCAAACGCGGCATCGCAATCGACATCCAAAAATTCATCCCCGACCTAACAGAAACAAAATTCGTCGAAACCTTCAAAGCAGAACCCAAAGTAGTCACACCAACACCAGAGCCAGCACCAGCTGCACCAGCTCCAAACCCAACCCCCTCAGCACCCACGCCAGAACCAGAAACCAAAGCTCCCACAGCCTAAAAAACGCCTTCAAACATTTTCCATTTTCACAATCTTATTCTTTGGCCTTTTGCTTAGGCGGCACTCGGCGTTAACTCAAAGGCTGGCTTAACCTTTTCAGGGTGATCTTGTTTAGAGATTGAATTAATCAATCGATTATTCCTGTTGCCCTTGCCGTCTTTTCGTATGCTTCGGAACTTAGGTTCAGTTTGTGGAGGATTGTGTAGCGTTCAGGCCTTATTTTCGCGGCTAACTCCAAGGCTTTAACAATGTCACGGTCTGCTACGCCCAGTTCCTTGGCGGTGGTTGGCGCGCCTATTAGTTTGAGGCTGTTTCTAATTCGTTGCCAATCAATCTTGTAAAGGTAAGCTACTAAAATTGATCCTACGCCGCATTGTTCACCATGCATGGCATGATGAGAATTAACTATGTCTAACGCGTGGCTAAACAGGTGTTCTGAACCGCTGCATGGACGGCTGCTTCCAGCGATGCTCATGGCGACGCCGCAACTTATCAAAGCCTCCAGAAGCACCCTTAACCCTTCATCTTGGCGTAGCACGATTAATCTTGCGTTTTGAGCTACGAGTTTCGCACTCATCAAAGCTAAACTGGCTGCGTACTCGCCGTAATACTCGTTTCTCTCCAGATGAGCCAGCTTCCAGTCTTTAACAGCTGTAAACTTGGCGATTACGTCTCCGCAACCACTTATCACAAAACGCCAAGGTGCTTTGTCAATGACTTCCGTGTCGGCGATAATGGCTAACGGCGCCTGAGCAAGCACCGAGTACGGTTTGTCGGAACCTTTAATCGACGCCAGAGGACTCGCGATGCCGTCGTGAGAAACCGTGGTGGGTACGCTGATGAACGGGATGTTTTGGCTTCTTGAGCTTACTTTGGCGGCGTCAATTATAGTTCCACCGCCCACGGCGAAGAGCACCTGCGGCTTTAAGTCTTTAATTTGTTTTTCAACCTCAGAGACATCTTTTGCAGTCATCGTTTTGACCAGAAGAAAATCAACGGATAAGCCTGCTTCGGCAAGAAGGTCAGAAACTGTCTTTCCAGCAAGATCATAACATATAGCATCTGACATCACAAGGGCTCTTCCCTTGAGGCCCAGACGTTTTGTCACTTCAGGGATCCGCTGCAGGGTTCCTTTTCCAACGATGACCTCACGTGGAAGCTGCATATAATGGTAATTTAAAGTCAAGCCTACCACTGTTAACTTGTAACATTAAATTTGCTTACCAAGGTTTAAAACTTTGGGAAAACCAAGCTAAAATAGGCCTGTTTGAGGCAGGGGTAAGAATCGGCTGGATTAGTAAACAATAAAAATGTCAACAACCAAAACTTAGTTATGGTAAAAGTTGATGAAAGGATTGTTGATATTGAGGATACGCTGAACCGTTTGGAACCTAAGCAAAAAGAAACGGTGCAAAATCTCCGCGGATTAATAAAGCGCGCTGTTCCTGAAACCGTTGAAATAGTTAAGCATGGGAATATTACGTACAGGCTGGACGACAAAGACTTTGTCTGGATAAAAACTTACAAAAGCAACGTGGAATTGGAGTTTTTTATGGGAGCAAGTCTTGATTCTGACCTGCTGAAAAGCAGGGGAGAGGAAAACCAAGAAAGCATCCGTCATGTAAACGTGGGCGATTTTGAGAAGCTTAAAGCGGAGTTGACGGGGCTGCTGAAAGAGGCGGCGTTGCTGAAGGGGAAAAAGTAGCTAGAAACTTTGGTATCATTCAAAGAGTGTGTTTCCTTAAGAAAAAGGTTAACAAACATTTTCACTATTTTTTTATTGCTGAAATCATGTCTCTTGACTCAATGTCTGCTTATGACACTTCTTCCTCATTTGATTCTCAAGTGACATTGATAATAAGTCTTAAATTTGCATACCCCAGAAATAGAACTGAAGAAGAAATGAATCGCAGACACTATGTGATTGTTTCAGCTATTCTAATTGTTTTAGTCATTGCGGGTTTAGTCGCTTTAATTTCTAACAGAGCTGGACCGGTAGATACACCTGTACCTTTGTATACTTCCGGCTTTTCAAGTTGGTCTATAAATGCTCCACAAGGCACAACCCAGCAGGTAAACCTGACCCTTTCATCATTCTTTGATTCTCCGTTAATAGCAGTACCCATTGAAAATCTACGAATAGTAACAGGGCCACCAACTAATCAAGAGGCAACTTTCAACTACTCTTTGAGCTTAAGTCAACTAACACTGCAACCACATATGTCAAACATTACTGTTATTTCGATTAAATTAGCAAACAATGTTCCATTAGGCAAATACACTATATCTGTCGGTTTAGGCGAGGTAAAATTTTTATCAGCAAACGGAAATAATTCACCTGGAGGAAAGGCTAGCGCACCCGAGGCTCTTCAGTTTGAAATGATAGTTACTCCTAAGGAAACATCCTGAGTTGGAAAAGCAGTATGAGTGAAAATACTGACACAAAGAAAACGCCAAAGAAAAAATGCCTAAAAGAAATAGGGCAAGATATAGATATTTTGAAAGAGAGACAAATTCCAACTCCTTCCCTCGAAAAAATAATATCTGACAGAGAAAAGCAAACACGTTTCACAATAGACCTCATTAATTATCTAACTGCTGAATTAGCAAATACAAAAGAAGAAATAGAGCTTCTTAGAAAGCTTGCACTATCAACTAAAGAATCACACTAACCCCATTTTTCTTATACTTCTGGGTTTTTCTGTTTGTTTAGCGTGTTTGCTTCTTAGATCGGGTAGGACAGATAGTGTATTTATCGCATATTTTCTAGACTGAGTAAAATGATAGTTTTTAGCTCCTTATTCCATGTTCATAATGTTCATAAACCAATTTAGATATTCAAAAACATTGATGCTCAATGGTTCACTGTCCTAATTGCGGCAAAGAGATCGACAAGCCTTCAAGGGAACTGAAAAACTACAGTTTTGTTATTCAAGCCTACAATTGCGATAAATGCCACCACAGCTTCAAAGTTACAATTAATCAATCAATGTACATGTAGTTACGCTCCAAAAGCGCGAGCGAAAAACCTCATTTCTTTCAAGCCCAGGTTTCTCCAAAGCCTTCAGTGTAGCCGCCAAAGCCTTAAGTGACTCTTCAACACTTGGAAGCTCATCAGGCAACTCAAGCTTAGAAGAACAACAAGGTGCATTTCCCAGTTGTTGTTCTTCTTTGAATAATCCAGATTTTATCAGTTTTTGGCGTATTGCTTGTTCCGTATTGTTTGTCAAAGCTGGGTTTTATTCCGTCTCCAATCGTTCCGAATGCAAAAAATGCCTTGCCGGAGAAATTTCTTCTAAATATGTTTAGGAGCGAGAGGGGAAAATTCCCCATTAATTTTAGTACTTAAAGATTTGAGACTTATAATCTGCGAAAACTTGGTTAAATACCCTGAGAAACAAGAGTTACTAATCTTTTGAAATGTGTCTAGTGCAAAGAGACCTTTCTTTCTGAAATATTCCCAAGTTTGAAACACGCCTTATATAACAATCTACAATCATAAGTCAATTGGAGAAGGACGAGGAGAAAGGAGAAAGACTCCAAGGCACCAAGGGCAGGAAACTTCCAACCACTTGTCTCGCTTCTCCATTACACTCAATCTTCTCATATAGAACGATATTTCGAAACTACTGACTTTTCCTGCTCTTTTGTGTTCCATTCATACTTTCCTTACTCATTTTCTAATCCCTGTATTTCTATTGTTGCCGTCTAGTTACAAACTTATGGAATAGACTGTGGCTTGGTCTTTAGATTCCTTCTATAGAATAATATTGAGAGGGAAACCGCTGCTGCAATAAAAACAGCCACAACTGCGATTAACGCAGTTAATGGGTAAATAAATTTGATTGTTAGTTGTTGTTTGCGAAGTTTGCGTTTTTGTTGGTGTAGGAGTCGGATTGGCTGTATTTACTTCACCAGGTATGGTTGATGTGGGTGAATATGCTGTTAAGGTTATGTCTAATTCGCCGCTGAGCAATGTGGCGTGGCAATTCTCGTTGTTTGTGATTACTAAAGAGGGATAATACTTCATAACGGTTGATAAAACGTTGCCGTAAGCAGTTTCAAAAGTTATGTTGGTACCTTGTACGATTATTGTTAATGTACCGTTGGAGTTTAGTTGCCCAGCGTTTCCGTTGTTCCCGCTCAACGAATCCGAGTATGTGCTGTTTTGGAGCGCGCTGGTTTGTCCCGAAATTCTAAGAACCTGTTAATTTCGTCAGGTTTGGCGCACTGTTTTAGTGGAAACAAGGGGC
>Ga0326727_10004490_pt1 | contig 41800 bp, 51 predicted proteins | sample MB2enrmetagenome_FD_207643 | JGI IMG/M metagenome (GOLD analysis project Ga0326727, IMG submission 207643) | Lab enriched peat soil microbial communities from McLean, Ithaca, NY, United States - MB29MY | ecosystem: Environmental > Terrestrial > Soil > Wetlands > Peat | place: USA: New York...
CATCTGCTGGGCGGGTCATGGTTTTCTCCTTTTTGGTTGGCTTGGCGGTTTACCAAACGAGGAGGATAACTCTGACCTGCCTTTTTGTCAGGCTTTTTAAAATTTACAGAAAGGATGATACACTAACTACTTATAAGAGCAGCGTCAGGGGATAACACATTGCTCCTTACTGGCGAACTTTGCAAACAGGAGGCGAATTGAACCCGGTATATCCGGTAAAGATTGAAAGACAGAAAATGCTTCAGGAAGGGAGGGACACAAGAGTTTATACAAAAAGGAAAGAATTACCTCGCGGCAAATTACGAAGTTTTTCTTTGTCAGTATGTTTGAGACTAGGGCCCCTTGGAGGAGAAACATGATGCGGTATTTTGAGCTGGGTAGGATGACAGGGCTGATGATTTCCGAGGTCGGTTTCGGCGGCATACCGATTATCCGCCTCGCCACCGATGAGGCGGTACGCGTTTTGCGCCGTGCCCATGAACAAGGGATAACCCTCTATGACACGGCCAACGCTTACCGTGACAGTGAAGAGAAGATCGGCCAGGCCTTTCAGGGATTGCGCGACAGGGTGGTAATCGCCACCAAGACAATTCGCCGCGACGCCGTTGGCGCAATGGAGCAGCTTGATAACAGTTTGCTAAAGCTAAGGACCGATTACATTGATCTTTACCAGTTGCACCAGATTGCCCATGAAGAGGATTGGCAGGCTGTTACCGCCCCCAGGGGGGCTATGGAAGCCGTTGCAAGAGCAAAGGAGGCCGGCAAGGTACGCCATATCGGTGTTACCTCGCACAGCCTGAAGATGGCAATAAAGCTCGTCCGAACCGGCCTCTTCAGCACCATCCAGTTCCCTTTCAACTTCATCGAGACAGCGGCCCGTGATGAGCTCTTTCCGGCTGCGCGCGAACTCGGGGTGGGCATCCTGGTAATGAAACCGTTTGCCGGCGGCGTCATCGACAATGCCGACATCGTTTTCAAGTTCCTGCGCCAGTACCCTGACGCCATCCCGCTGCCGGGATTCGATTCAATCCAGTCCACCGACGAAGTGGTCGGTTTCTACAACATGCCGAATCTAGTCACCGATCAGGACAACGCCCTAATGGACGAATACCGCAATAGGCTTGGGAAGGCCTTTTGCCGGCGCTGCGAATATTGCCAACCCTGTCCTAAGGAGGTCAGGATCACGATGGCCATGGGGTACCAGATATTCGTTTCCAGAATGGGACCCAAGGTGGCGGCGGACTTCGCCCGCATCCCCATGGAATCGGTAGCCAGGTGCGAGGAGTGTGGCGAATGCGTCAAGCTCTGTCCCTATGATCTGCCGATACCCGAAATCCTCAAGCAAAACTACGCCTCATATATAAAAGATCGGGAGGAAAATCCAGGTTAGAACTTGTTGCCAAAAGAAAAAGCGGGGTTCTGACCCCGCCTTTCCTTAATTATTTCTATGTATCAATCAGTTACGCCTGTTCCGGCGTTTCCGTGGATTCTTTACTATCCTCAGCGGCCAGTGCCTCAGGAACTTTTTTTGCCCTCGGCTCCCGTGGCATCGCGGTGGCGGTCGTTGCAGCGCTCTTTTTCGCAGATTTCCCGGCAGGCTTCGGCTCAAACTGTTCCTCGACCAGCTCGATCAACGACATCGGGGCGTTGTCGCCGGGACGGATACCGAGCTTGACGATACGCGTATAACCTCCGCTCCTCTCCTTATAGCGCGGCGCAATCGTGGTAAAAAGCTTTGTTACAACCTTTTTGTCACGAATGAAGGATGCCGCCTGGCGCATGGCGCTGAGATCGCCCTTTTTCCCGAAGGTGATCATTTTTTCCGCTATTGAACGGAGTTCCTTGGCTTTGGCATCGGTTGTGGTTATTCTCTCATTGCCCAGGAAAGATGTCACCATGTTCCTGAACATGGCTATCCGGTGACTCGTTGTTCTCCCCAACCTTCTTCCGGCTTTATTGTGACGCATAACAACTGGTTCCTTTCTCTTGTAAATCCCTGAGGGCTATTCTTCCTCTTTACGTTCACCGCGCAGCCGGCGCATGATCTCCGGATCGGGGAAGCCGTCCAGTTTCATCCCCAGGGTAAGTCCCATATCAGCCAGAATATCCTTGATCTCGTTAAGAGATTTACGCCCAAAATTCTGCGTCTTGAGCATCTCGGCTTCCGAGCGGGAGACCAACTCACCTATCAGTTTGATTCCCGCATTTTTCAGGCAGTTTGCGGAACGGACCGACAATTCCAGTTCTTCAACCGAACGGTAGAGGTTCTCATTGAGCTTCTCGCGCTCCTCCTCGACCTCAACTTCCTCGCTCGGCTCCGCCTCTTCGTCAAAATTGATGAAAATAGTGAGCTGTTCCTTGAGAATTTTGGCGGCGTAGGCCACCGCATCTTCCGGCTTAACGCTTCCGTCTGTCCAGACCTCAAGGTTGAGCTTGTCATAATCGGTTATCTGGCCGACACGGGCGTTGGTAACGGTAAAATTCACCTTGTTGATGGGAGAAAAGATGGAGTCGATGGGAATGGTACCGACCGGGGCCTTTTCATCACGATTTCGGTCAGCAGGCACATACCCTTTCCCCATCTTGACGGTCATTTCCATTTCCAGATTGGCGTCCGCGGAACAGGTAGCTATATGATGATCGAGGTTCAGGACTTCCACATTGGGATCGGTGATAATGTCTCTCACCTTTACGACACCCTCACCCTTATGGATAATGCGAATGGTCTTGGGTTCCAGGCCGTGCATTTTGAAACGTACACCCTTGAGATTCAGGATGATGTCTGTAACGTCTTCAGTAACTCCGGGAATAGCCGAAAATTCATGAAGAACTCCCTTGATTTTCACCGAAGTTATGGCAGCGCCCTGCAAAGAAGAGAGAATCACCCTGCGCAGCGAATTGCCGAGAGTGGTGCCGAAACCGCGTTCAAAAGGTTCCGCGTAGAACTTCCCGTATGTATTGGTAGATGATTCCGCTTCAACCTGAAGTTTTTTGGGTCTGATCAGGTCGCGCCAATTTTTATACATGTATTTCCTCCCTGTAGCGGGTGAAGTCAGCCTTTACTTGGAATAGAGCTCGACGATCAATTGCTCCTGGATCGGCATGGTAATGTCCTCCCTGACAGGAAGAGATTTTACTATGCCCCTGTATGCATCCTTTTCCAATTCCAGCCACTGCGGGATCCCCCGCCTAACAACCCCTTCCAGAGACTCACTGATGCTGGCGATCTTCCGGCTTTTCTGCCTGAGTTCCAGAACATCACCCACCTTGACCTGGATAGAAGGAATGTTAACTTTTCTGCCGTTCAGCGTGAAATGCCCGTGCCTGATCACCTGTCTGGCTTCTATCCTTGAGGAAGCAAAACCAAGCCGGTAAACTGTGTTATCCAGCCGCCTCTCCATCAGGAACAAGAGATTCTCTCCGGTAACGCCCTTCATGCGGTCAGCCTTCTCAAAGAACGAGCGAAACTGTTTTTCCAGGACTCCGTAGATCCGCCTTACTTTTTGTTTTTCCCGAAGTTGCACACCGTAATCGGATACCTTGGCCCTTCCCTGGCCGTGCTGGCCGGGCGGATAGTTTCTTCTCTTGATCGCGCATTTGTCCGTATAACAACGCTCACCCTTGAGAAAGAGTTCCATATTTTCCCTTCTGCACATCCTGCATGAGGGTCCGGTATATCTAGCCAATGAAGACCTCCTTAACTATATTTCCTCTCTGTTTATACCCTTCTTCTTTTGGGCGGACGACAACCGTTGTGAGGGATGGGAGTTACATCCCTGATAAAGCTTATATTAAATCCGGCGGCCTGCAAGGCACGTAGCGCCGACTCCCGCCCAGAACCTGGTCCTTTGACGTAGACTTCCACACTCCGCATCCCGTGCTCCTGGGCTTTTTTGGCGCAGTCCTCAGCAGCAATCTGGGCCGCAAAGGGGGTGCTCTTCCTGGAGCCCTTGAACCCCTTACAGCCTGAGGTAGACCAGGCCACCACATTCCCGGCGGCATCCGTAATTGTTATCATTGTATTGTTGAAAGTGGCCTGGATATGCGCCACACCATTGGGAATGTTTTTACGTTCCTTTTTTTTCTTGACAACCTTCCGTGCTGGACTAGCCATTTCCCCTCCAGTTTACTTTTGACTATTTCTTTTTGCCTGCTACCGTCCTAGCCGGGCCTTTCCTGGTGCGGGCATTGGTCTTGGTCCGTTGGCCGCGAACCGGCAGCCCCTTCCGGTGGCGCAAGCCCCGGTAACAGCCGAGATCCATCAATCGCTTGATGTTCATGGATATATCCCGGCGCAGGTCTCCTTCGACCTTTATGTTCCGGTCGATATATTCCCTGATCTTGGCGATTTCCGCTTCGGTCAGATTATCGGTCTTGGAATTCAGATCAACGCCTGATTCAATGAGAATCTTCTGTGCAGTCGATCTCCCGATGCCGAAAATATAGGTTAAGGCAATCTCGGCCCTCTTGTTCCTTGGTAGGTCTATACCCGCGATACGTGCCAATGCCCGTTCCTCCTGATCTGTTTAGCTGTTAACCCTGCCTCTGTGAATGTTTAGGGATGTCGCAGATCACCCGCACGACACCCTTGCGCTTAACTATCTTGCATTTATCGCAAACTTTTTTTACGGAAGCTCTTACTTTCATGACCCAGATTCCTTTCAAACAGAAAAATCTATGATGGTCCCACGCCTATAGTCGCGTCAGTATCTCAGGACCTTTTTCCGTTATGGCGACCGTATGTTCAAAATGAGCTGAAAGACCGCCATCACAGGTAACTGCCGTCCAACCATCATCCAGCACCCGGACTTCCGGTCCTTTTTCATTAATCATCGGTTCAATGGCCAGTACCATCCCTGCCTTCAGCCTGACCCCTCTTCCCGGCTGTCCAAAGTTAGGTATTTGCGGGCTTTCATGGAGATTCTTGCCAATACCGTGCCCGACAAACTCACGAACAACAGAGAAACCTCTCGCCTCGACATAACTCTGAACTGCATACGATATGTCAGACAAACGGTTTCCCGGTCTGGCCACCGCAATTGCCTCGGCCAGAGATTCTTCCGTAACCCGGAGAAGTCTTTGCGCTATTTCTGATATCTCGCCAATGGGGAGGGTCACTGCTGCATCGCCATAGTAACCGTCAAAGATGACGCCAAAATCGATACTGAGGATATCACCGTTCATCAGCTTTCGGCTGGTCGGCATCCCATGCACTACCTGTTCATTTGGAGAGCAACAGAGTGCGTGGGGATAGCCGCTGTAGCCTTTGAAAGCCGGCTTGGCGCCGCGATTGCCCGCCTCTTTTTCCGCAAGCAGGTTCAAGCTTGAAGTTGTGACCCCTGGCTGGGCCGCTCCTTTTAATATCTCCAATACCTCGGCGACTATCCTGCAGGGGGCCCTCATCCTCTCAATTTCCTGAGAAGATTTAAGGATGATCACCTCTTCCCGCCCATTATACAGGTCAGAATATTATGCTGAATAAGCTCGATTGGCCCTGTGCCGCTGACTGTTTTTAAAAGCGCCTCGTCGGCATAATACTCAATGAGCGGCGCCGTTTGTTGCTCATATACTTCGAGTCGGTAGCGCACCGTCTTTTCACTGTCATCGTCGCGCTGGAAAAGCTCACCGCCGCACGAATCACATCTGTCGTACTGTTTCGGGGGGTCAAATGCCAGGTTATACCCTCTCCCGCAGAGGCGGCATGTACGCCGACCGATAATTCTTCCTATCAGTTCTTCCTTGTCGACGACCATGGCAATGACATGGTGGATTTCTTTCTGCAGGCCGCTAACCACATTTTTCAGGGCATCCGCCTGTGCTACAGTGCGAGGGAAACCGTCGAGAATAAAACCGTCAGAACAATCGGGCTTGTCCAGCCTTTCTTCAATTATGCCGACCACGATCTCATCAACGACGAGCGCGCCTGCATCCATATACTCCTTGGCCTTGATCCCCATTGGGGTCTGCTCTTTAACGGCTCCCCTCAGGATATCGCCCGTCGATATTTGCGGTATCCCAAATTTCCTGGTTAATATTTTTGCCTGAGTTCCCTTGCCAGCGCCGGGTGGGCCCAAGAGTATGAGGTTCATAACGCCCCCCTCGTCAATCAGCGTCTTCCCTTTATTTTCACGCCCTTCATGAAACCGTCATAACTGCGGGTTATCAGATGTGACTCAATTTGTGCTACTGTATCCATGCCGACCCCAACCGCAATGAGGAGGGCCGTGCCACCAAAATAAAAAGGGAGGTTGAACTTGCCGATAAGAATAGACGGCAAAACACAGACAATCGATATATAGATGGCGCCGGCAAAAGTCAGTTTTGTCAGTACCATGTCGAGAAAATCCGAGGTTTCTTTGCCCGGACGTATGCCAGGAACATACCCGCCGTGCTTTTTGACGTTATCCGCCACATCAATCGGATTAAAAGTCACAGCCGTATAGAAATAGCAGAAAAAGACGATAAATGCAACATAAAATATCTCATAACCCCAGTTGCCAGGGGTAAGACTTTTTGCTGCCTTCTGCACCCATGGGATATTTATAAAATTAGCGACAGTCGCCGGAAACATGATGATGGACGAGGCAAATATGGGGGGTATAACACCGGCCATATTGACCTTCAGGGGAAGGTGCGAGGTCTGACCACCGTATGTCTTGAGTCCCACGACCCTCTTGGCGTAATGTATCGGTATCCTGCGCTGGCCCCGCTCGACAAAGACTATCGCGGCGATTACAAGGAGCATGAACGCCAAGACAAAAAGAATGATGAACAGCGAAAGCTGGCCTGCTTTCAGCAATCTGAAGCAGTTGCTTATCGCTGTCGGAATACGCGCCACTATCCCGGCAAAAATGATCAGCGAAATGCCGTTGCCGATCCCTTTTTCTGACATCTGTTCGCCCAGCCACATGATAAATGCAGTGCCTGCTGTAAGGGTGATTACCGTCATGATCCGGAAACCCCAGCCTGGACTCGGGACCACCATTTCCCCGGCCGGGCCGCGCATACTTTCCAGGCCGATACTGATGCCGAGCGCTTGGACTACACTCAAAACAATTGTGCCGTAACGTGTATACTGGATAATCTTCTTTCTACCCGACTCACCTTCCTTGGAGAGTTTTTCTATGGTGGGAATTACAACCGTTAGGAGCTGAAAGATAATCGAGGACGATATATAGGGCATGATGCCAAGGGCGAAAACCGTCAGCTTTTGCAGAGCACCCCCCGAAAACATGTCAACCATGCCGAAAAGAGTACCCTGCATCTGCTTGAAAAAAAGCGCCAGAGCCTGAGCGTCAATTCCGGGGGTGGGTATGTGACAGCCCACCCGGTAAACAGCCAACATCCCAAGGGAAAAGAAAACCCGTTTTTTCAGTTCGGGGATGCGGAAAATATTCTGGAAAGCCTCGAACACTACGAGATCTCCTCGACTGTCCCGCCGGCTGCCACGATTTTTTCCCTGGCTGCAGCGCTGAATTTGTGGGCCCTGACAGTAAGCGGCTTAGTCAATTCACCATCGGCCAAAACCTTGACGCCATCGCGAACCTTGCCGATGAGAGAATTTTTCAGCATAGCTTCAACATCAACACAACTACCTGCCTCAAAAACCTCCATCTGCCCAAGATTTACCAGGGCATACTCTTTGCGGCTAAGCGGGTTGAATCCTCTTTTCGGCAGCCTGCGTTGCATCGGCATCTGCCCCCCCTCAAAGCCGGGTTCGACATTGCCGCCACTTCTGGCCTTCTGCCCCTTGTGTCCTTTGGTGGCAGTTTTGCCGTGACCTGAACCGGTCCCTCTGCCAATGCGTTTTCTATTTTTCGTTGAACCGATTGCCGGTTTCAAACTGTTTAATTCCATCGTCCACCTCTCGGGAGATTACTCTTGTACTTTCAGCATGTGTGAAACCTTGTTAATCATCCCCCGTGTTTCAGGAGTATCTTTCAGGGTGACCGTTTTATTCAGCCTGGTCAGTCCCAACCCTTGCAGTACGGCCTTATGCTTGGCCGGTTTGCCAATATGACTTCTGACCAGAGTTATCTTGAATTCCGCTGGCATCTTTCTCACTCCTTAAGTTGTCGGTGGCTATTCAGCCAGACCTCTTCTCGCCATAATTTCTTCAGGACTCTTCATGTGTTCGAGACCGGCAAACACCGCTTTGACAACATTATGCGGGTTGTTAGAGCCAAGGCATTTCGCCAGAATGTTATTCACCCCTGCCGTCTCAAAAACGGCCCGGGCGGCACCACCGGCAATAACGCCGGTACCCGCCGACGCTGGCATCATCAGCACACGTCCGGCGCCGTAATGCCCTTCGATTTCATAAGGTATGGTCTGACCTTCGGCAATCGATACCTTGATGAGATTCTTCTTTGCCTGCTCCACCCCTTTGCGGATGGCTTCGGGAACTTCATTGGCCTTTCCCAGGCCGTATCCGACAAAGCCGTTGCCGTCGCCTACGACAACCAGCGCAGAAAAACTGAAGCGCCGGCCCCCTTTGACTACCTTGGCCACGCGGCTGATATGGACAACCCGGTCCGTAAGATTTAGTTCACTGGGATTGATTTTAAGCAAGTATCGCCTCCTTATAGTATCCCGTTAAAAGGTCAGCCCATTCTCACGGGCAGATTCCGCAAGGGCTTTTACCCTGCCATGATAAAGAAAACCGTTGCGGTCGAAAACCACCGCCGTAATCTCCTTTTCCAATGCCAGTTTTGCTACAGCTGCGCCTACTTTGCGCGCCGCCTCGATATTGCCGGTATATTTCAGTCCGGAACTCACTTCACCCAAGACGGTAGAAGCGCTAACCAGGGTTTTCCCGGTCATATCGTCTATCAGTTGCGCATAAATGTGCCTGGCGCTCTTGAAAACGTTCAGCCGGGGGCGTGCAGTGGTCCCCCTGATCTTTTTCCTTACCCTGACCTGACGTTTAACTCTGGCTGATTTTTTTGCTTCTTGAGAACTCAATGTCCTTCTCCTTGCGGTTAACTATTTTTTGCCGGTCTTCCCGGCTTTTCTCAGGATGGTTTCCTTGGCATACTTGATCCCTTTCCCTTTATAAGGCTCGGGACCACGGAACGACCTTATTTTTGCCGCCGTCTGGCCGACCATTTCCTTGTCAATCCCTTTTACCAGTAACTTGGTCATCTTGTCGACTTCCACGGTTATTCCCGGGGGTAGCGTGAAATTGATCGGATGGGAATAACCCAGACTCAGGTTGAGAACATCCCCTTTTACTTCCGCCCGATAGCCGACACCGGTTATCTCAAGGGGGGTTTCGAAACCCTTGGTCACTCCGATTACCATGTTGTTGATCAAGGTCCTGGTAAGACCATGGGCAGAGCGGCACTTGATACTGTCATCCGCCCGTTTCACCACAATGTTCTTATCGTCAAGTTCGACGGCCACCCCTGCCATTATGCGGCGGGAAAGGGTACCCTTGGGCCCTACCGCCTGAATGACCGAGTCGTCCAAAGATATTTTAACCCCCTGAGGGATGATTACTGGAAGTTTGCCAATTCTGGACATACTTAATGCTCCTTGCTTCCTGAATAATTACCAGATGGTACAGAGAATCTCGCCACCCAGTCCTGCTTCACGGGCTGCCTTGTCGGCCAGTATGCCTTTGGATGTAGAGAGTATGGCTATACCCATCCCGTTCTTGACACTGGGGATCTCGTCACTTTTCACATACTTCCTGCTGCCGGGCCTGCTTATTCTTTTTATCTCATTGATAACCGGATCTTTCTCATCGATAAACTTGAGATAAATGCGCAATATACCCTGTTTCTGGTCGGCTATGACCTTATAATTCTTGATAAAGCCCGCACTCCGCAACACATTGGCAATGCTCACCTTCATATTTGATGAGGGAACATCAAGCTTCTGCAGCTTCGCCATATTGGCGTTCCTGATTCGGGTTAAGAGATCGGCAATAGGATCTGTCATCGACATCGATTATACTCCTCTATACTGTTTCTCCGGTTGCTACCAACTGGATTTGATTACCCCGGGGATTTGGCCACTGGAGGCAAGCTTTCTCAGGCAGATTCTGCACATGTCGAACTTCCGGTAATAGGCTCTGGGCCTGCCGCACAATGGGCAGCGGTTGTACTCCCGCACCTTGAATTTGTTTTCTCTTTGCGATTTTATGATAATTGATGTTTTTGCCACCGGCTTCCTCCGTACATTATCTAGTCGCTACTCTGCAGTCCGTGGTCCCTAGTTTCTAAAAGGCATCCCCATGAGTTTGAGCAGGGCCTTGCCTTCTTCATCATTCCTTGCGCTGGTCACTATGGTTATGTTCATACCTTTGATTTTGTCGACTTTGTCATAATTGATTTCCGGAAAAATCAACTGCTCCTTGACCCCCAGGGAATAATTCCCCTTGCCGTCAAAGGCCTTTCCAGACACCCCCTTGAAATCCCTGACGCGGGGGAGGGATACATTGACCAGCCGGTCAAGGAATTCGTACATCTTTTCCCTGCGCAGGGTCACCATGCAGCCGATGGGCATCCCCTGGCGCAGCTTGAAGCTTGCAATCGATTTTTTTGCCTTGGTGATTACGGCTTTCTGGCCAGCGATGGCAGCTAGCTCCACAACTGCGGAATCAAGGATCTTGACGTTCTGGATAGCCTCACCAAGCCCCATATTTATAACGATTTTTTCCAGTTTAGGGACTTCCATGACATTTCGGTAACTGAAATCCTGCATCAACCGGGGAATTATCTCTGTACTATAAAGCTCTTTCAGCCTTGCCATTTACCCCTCCGTGCTATTTATCGAAAGACTCGCCGCATTTAACGCAGACACGGGCCTTATTACCATCTTCAAGGGATGCGACCCTGGTCCTGACAGGTTTCCGGCATTTCCCGCAATAAACCATGACATTGGAAACATGGATCGGGGCTTCCTTTTCGAGAATGCCTCCCAACTCTTTACCGCGGGCACGAGTATGTCTCTTTACTACGTTAAGCCCCTCAACCAGCACCCCTTCTTTTTTGGGGAGTATCTGCAGCACCTTACCGGTCTTGCTCTTGTCCTTGCCCGTGACAACCATCACAGTGTCGCCCTTTTTTACGTGCTGATTCTTACCTAGCATCATTTATCTCCAAATCCAAAATCAAAGTTAGAGTACTTCTGGCGCCAGCGATATTATCTTCATGAACTTCTTGGCGCGGAGTTCCCTGGCCACAGGCCCGAATATACGCGTCCCGACCGGTTCTTTCTGATTGTTGATGACGACGCCGGAATTACCGTCAAAACGTATATAGGAGCCGTCTGGGCGGCCGATTTCTTTGGCGGTCCTCACCACAACGGCTTTGACGACATCCCCTTTCTTCACTTTGGAATTGGGAATTGCCTCTTTGACCGACGCCACAATTATATCACCGATACTGGCATATTTCCTTTTCGAACCACCCAGCACTTTTATGCAATAAAGCTTTTTTGCTCCGGAATTATCGGCAACATCCAGTATGGATTGCATCTGTATCATGGCTTACTCCTGAATTAAGCGCTTTTATCTATGATCTGCCGGACCTTCCAGCATTTGTCCTTGCTGAGAGGCCGTGTTTCCTCAATCAGCACGCGATCTCCGATTTTGCAGCTGTTATCGTTATCGTGGGCCTTATACTTGGAGGCCCTTTTGATATATTTATTGTAGACAGGATGCTTTACGAGGCGATCAATCTTTACCACCACCGTTTTTTCCATCTTGTCACTAACTACGATCCCGATCTGGGTTTTTCTTTTGCCGCGCTCGCTCATATCCCTCTCTCACTCCCCTTTTGCCTTGAGTATGGTCTTGACCCGCGCAATATCCTTCTTTACGAGGGAAATCCGGGCGCTGTTTTCCAGACGCCCCGTATGGAGCTGGAACCTCAAGTTAAAAAGTTCCTGAACAAGTTCCTTGTCCTTCTTCATGAGCTCTTCGGCAGTCATGTTTCTCAGTTCATTGACCTTCATGGCTCACCTTCCTTGAAATAAATTTCGTTTGGATAGGAAGTTTGTGAGCAGCCAGCCGCAATGCTTCACGCGCTGTCTCTTCGGTAATACCTTCCATTTCATAGAGAATTATCCCCGGCTTTACCACGCACACCCATGAGTCGGGCGACCCCTTTCCTTTCCCCATACGGGTTTCGGCGGGTTTCGAGGTAAGAGGCTTGTCCGGAAAAATGCGAATCCAGATCTTCCCGCCCCTCTTGATGTAGCGGGTCATCGCGATACGCGCAGCTTCGATGTGCCGTGAATCAATCCACCCGCACTCAACCGCTTGCAGCCCATATTCTCCGAAGGCCAGAGTCACTCCCCGCCTGGGGGTACCTCCCATTCTTCCCTTCATATGCTTTCTGTACTTAACTTTTTTTGGCATTAACATCGCAAGCAACTCCTGTTTCTATTTTTGGCCTGGGAGTATTTCACCTTTGAAGATCAGGACCTTGACACCGATAATGCCATAAGTCGTTTTTGCCTCTGCCATCCCGTAGTCGATATCCGCCCGCAGGGTATGAAGCGGCACCCGACCTTCGCGATACCATTCTGTCCGTGACATTTCCGCGCCGCCCAAACGCCCGGCACAGGTGATCCTGATCCCTTTGGCGCCGAATTTAAGGGCTGACGTCACGCTCTTTTTCATGGCCCGACGGAATGCGATCCGCCGCTCCAGTTGCAAAGCGACATTTTCCGCCACCAGTTGGGCATCCAGCTCGGGCTTGCGCACTTCCTGGATATTCAGATAAATCTCTTTATCGGTGAGCTTGGCCAGTTCCTTCTTGAGGGTTTCTACCTCGGACCCTTTTTTACCGATGATCAGACCGGGGCGTGCAGTGAAGATGTTGATCTTGGCCTTGCTGGCAGCCCGCTCGATCTCAATTTTGGATACTCCGGAATTATACAGGCGTTTTTTTAGAAACGCCCTGAGCTTCAGGTCCTCATGAAGCAGTTCGGCATAATCCGCCTTCGCATACCATTTTGAATCCCACGTCTTAATTATCCCGAGTCTGAACCCTATAGGATTTACTTTCTGACCCAAAACTTCACCTCCGCCAGTTCGCTATTTACTTTTCAGCCAGGACCACGGAAATGTGGCTGGTCGGTTTTCTGATTTTGCTTGCCCTGCCCATGGCGCGGGGAAGAAAGCGCTTAAGCACCGCACCGCCATTAACATAGATAATTTTTACATAGAGGCGATCCACATCCGACGCCCCCTTCTGTTCGGCATTCGCAACAGCCGAGCTTAACAGCTTGGAAATCAGCTTTGCTGAAGGCTGGGGAGAAAACCGCAGTATTGTGAGAGCGTCCTGTATTAGCTTACCCCTTATCAGATCAACCACTAAACGGGTTTTCCGGGGTGAAAGACGGGCAGACGATAATTTGGCGCTTGCTTCCATTCATGGCTCCTTGGCGTTTACTTCTTCTTCAGTTTGCTCTTCCTGTCGGCGGCATGGCCGTAAAACGTTCTGGTGGGTGCAAATTCACCCAGTTTGTGGCCGACCATATTCTCAGTGACAAAGACCGGAATGAATTTCCTTCCGTTATGCACGGCCAGCGTTAACCCTATGAAGTCAGGCGTCACCGTTGAGCGGCGCGACCAGGTCTTGATGATTTTTTTCGACGCCGGCCCTTCCGCATGTACTTTTGCTTCCAGGTGGGCATCGATGAAAGGCCCTTTTTTTATCGATCTTGCCATCTTTACAGTCCTCTAAGTTAATAATTATTTGGTCCGCAACTTGACGATAAACCGTGATGATCTTTTGTTTGTCCTGGTTTTATAACCCTTGGTCGGAATCCCCCAGGGTGTCACCGGATGACGGCCGCCCGAGGTTCGCCCTTCGCCTCCGCCATGGGGATGATCCACCGGGTTCATGGCTACGCCACGCACCTTGGGACGCTTGCCAAGCCAGCGGGAACGGCCGGCCTTGCCGATGTTTACATTTTCATGGTCAATGTTTCCCACCTGGCCAATGGTGGCAAAGCAATCCTGAAGGACCATGCGCACCTCGCCGGAGGGAAGCTTCACCTGGGCGTACTTTCCTTCCTTGTTCATAAGCTGCGCAAATGTACCGGCGCTGCGGGCAAGTTGCCCTCCCTTGCCGATCTTCAACTCGATATTGTGAATAATCGAGCCGAGCGGTATTGCCCGCAGGGGAAGCGCGTTACCCGGCTTGATATCCGCCGTGACGCTTGAAATGATCGTATCGCCGACCTTCAAGTCAAGCGGAGCAAGAATGTAGCGTTTTTCGCCGTCTTTATAATGCAGAAGGGCAATGCGGGCGCTCCTGTTCGGATCGTACTCGATGGAAGCGACCTTCGCCGGAATTTCCTGTTTGTCCCTGCGGAAATCTATGAGCCGGTATTTCTGTTTATGCCCGCCGCCGATATGGCGGGAAGTGACCCGGCCTAAACTGTTCCTACCGCCGCTCTTTTTCAGCGTGGCAAGCAGTGATTTTTCCGGTTTGGCGGTGGTAATTTCCTCGAAAGCGGAGCAGGTCTGATGCCTGCGCCCTGCTGAAGTCGGTTTATAACTCTTGATTGCCATTTAAATCCACTCCATCTTCATGGTTTAGACTTCGAAAAAGTCGACGCTACTTCCCTTTTTGAGGGTAACATAGGCCTTTTTCCAGTTGCCGCGTTTGCCGGCCTGTTTGCCGACGCGCTTTACTTTACCGGCTACCGTAGCAGTTTTAACCGCGGTAACCTCAACCTTGAAAAGCTTTTCCACCGATTCCTTGATCTCGATCTTGTTGGCGTCCCGGTGCACCACAAACGCGATGATATTCCGTGCATCCTTTTCCGTGGTCGTCTTTTCGGTAATCAGGGGTTTTTTTATAACTTCATAAATATTCATGACTGCAACGCTCCTTCGACTTTCCGCACCGCGTCTTGGGTGAAGATAATGCTCTGGTATTTCAACATGTCAAATACATTCAGCCCTTCGGGCTTCAATACTTTTACGTCTTTTACGTTGCGCGCCGATAATTCCAGGTTTCTGTTGGCGCCGTCTATCACCAGCAGCGTTTTGGCAATGCTAAACCCATCTAGGGTCCCGACGAGACTCTTGGTGGATATCCGCTCCAGATCAAAGGCATTGACCACCGTCATCTTATTCTCCCTGAACAAGAGAGAGAGCGCCGAGCGTATGGCGGCCTTGCGTGCCTTCTTGTTCATGACCATGGCGTAGGTCTTCGGCTGGGGACCGAAAGCGACGCCACCGCCCGGGTACTGGGGAGCCCGCTTGCAACCCTGGCGGGCCTGTCCGGTCCCCTTCTGGCGAAACGGCTTCTTCCCGCTGCCGGCGACAAGAGCGCGGTTTTTTACCGCCACTGTGCCTGCTCGGCGATTTGCCAGTTGGATCTTAACTGCCTCGTGGATAAGGTATTCTTTGACTTCACAGTTAAAAACCGTGTCGCTTAGCTCCATCTCGCCGACCCTGTTTTTACCTATGTCATAAATATCAATTGTAGCCATATATGTCTCCGGAATCTCTTTTATTACTTAGGCCTTGACACTGTTCCTGATCAGGACCAGCCCGTTTTCAGAACCAGGAACTGCCCCTTTTATAAGGAGAAGATTGTCGCTAGCGTCCACCCTTGCGATCTGAAGTTTCTGCACGGTAACTCTCTCATTCCCCATCTGACCCGGCATCTTCTTGTTTTTGAATACACGCGCAGGGGTGGCGGAGCAGCCGATGGAGCCGGGAGCGCGGTGGAAACGGGAGCCGTGAGTGGAACGCCCGCCCTTGAAGCCCCAGCGCTTCACAACACCCTGATAACCTTTGCCGATGCTGGTTCCGGTCACGTCTATTATTTCGCCGACACTGAATATATCCGCGCTGATCGTGTCGCCGACGTTATACTGATCAATATCGTCAATGCGCAATTCCCGCAGATACCTGAAGGCTCCCTGGGCAGCTGCCTTGCAGTGCCCAATGAGCGGCCGGTTTGCCCTGGTCGCGTCCCTGGCGGCAAAGCCGACCTGGATCGCATTGTAGCCGTCCTTGGTAACGGTCTTCTTCTGTAAAACGATACAGGGTCCCGCCTCGACAACCGTTACCGGAATCCTGCGCCCTTCGTCGTCGAATATCTGGGTCATCCCCAGTTTTTTTCCGATTAATCCCTTCATCATGGCTGATTATCCCTATTCTGGCTGAATTCCCATTTAAAGCTTTATCTCAACATCCACGCCGGCGGAAAGATCTAGTTTCATCAGTGCGTCCACCGTCTGCTGGGTCGGATCAAGAATGTCGATAAGCCGCTTGTGTGTGCGGATCTCGAACTGTTCGCGAGATTTCTTGTCAACGTGTGGGCCGCGAAGGACACAGTATTTGTTGATCACCGTCGGTAGCGGTATGGGCCCCGCCACCCTGGCTCCCGTCCTTTTCGCTGTGTCAACGATCTCGCCGACCGACTGGTCCAGCAGCTTGTTGTCATAAGCTTTCAAACGTATGCGTATTTTCTGGCTTGTCATTGCTTCCTCTTGTCTTTATATAACCTGTGAGTTTTGACCAGTAAGCCGTCTAAAATCGCCAGTCTCGACTCTCCGGTCATCGGTCTTATTCGATAATGGCGCTGACCACGCCGGCGCCGACCGTCCGGCCACCCTCGCGGATCGCGAAACGCAGACCCTCGTCCATCGCTATCGGGGTGATAAGGTTGATCGTCATCGCCACGTTGTCGCCCGGCATCACCATCTCCACGCCGGCAGGAAGTTCCACCACTCCGGTCACGTCGGTGGTCCGGAAGTAAAACTGGGGACGGTAGCCGTTGAAAAACGGCGTGTGCCGCCCACCTTCTTCCTTGGTCAGAACGTACGCTTCAGCCTTGAACTTGGTGTGCGGAGTAATGCTCCCAGGCTTGGCCAAAACCTGCCCGCGCTCGATCTCTTCACGCTTAACCCCGCGCAACAGCGCACCTATGTTGTCACCCGCACGCCCCTCGTCCAGAAGCTTCCGGAACATCTCAACACCGGTCACTACGGTCTTGGCGGTCGGCTTGATGCCTACAATCTCCACCTCTTCCCCAACCTTGACAATACCACGCTCAACACGACCGGTCGCCACCGTGCCGCGCCCGGAAATGGAAAATACGTCCTCCACCGGCATCAGGAACGGTTTGTCCACGGCCCGCTCCGGCACAGGGATATAGCTGTCCACCGCATCCATCAGCCGATAAATCGAATCCTCACCCAGCTCACTCTTTTCCCCTTCCAGGGCCTTTAGTGCCGAACCCGTGATTATCGGTATGTCGTCCCCGGGGAAATCATAGGAGGAGAGCAGCTCACGAATCTCCAGCTCAACCAGCTCCAGAAGCTCGGGATCGTCCACCATGTCCGCCTTATTGAGGTAGACAACAATGTACGGAACCCCAACCTGCCGCGCCAGAAGAATGTGCTCCCGGGTCTGAGGCATCGGCCCGTCCGCCGCGGATACCACCAGAATCGCGCCGTCCATCTGCGCAGCACCGGTGATCATGTTCTTCACGTAGTCAGCATGGCCAGGACAGTCCACGTGCGCATAGTGACGATTGTCGGTCTCATATTCCACGTGCGCGGTCGCTATCGTGATCCCGCGCTCCCGCTCTTCAGGCGCATTATCGATCTGATCGAACGATTTGTATTCCGCCTGCCCCTTCGCCGCCAATACCTTTGTAATCGCCGCGGTCAGGGTGGTCTTGCCATGGTCCACGTGACCTATCGTCCCTACGTTTACGTGCGGCTTCTTCCTCTCAAATTTTGCCTTTGCCATGTAGGATTCCCTCCTTAAGCGAAAATTAAAGCTTATCCTTTTACCTTTGCTATTATTTCTTCAGAAACTGATTTCGGTATCTGCTCATAGTGGTCGAATGTCATGGTATAAGTGGCGCGCCCCTGGGTTGCGGAACGGAGATCGGTAGCGTAGCCGAACATTTGCGCCAGAGGGACCATGGAACTGACCACCTGCGCGCCGGCACGGTTTTCCATCCCCATGATCCGGCCGCGCCGGGAGTTCAGGTCGCCGATCACTTCTCCCATATACTCTTCCGGGACTACCACCTCAACCGACATGATCGGCTCGAGAAGCACCGGTTGAGCCTTGGAGCACCCTTCTTTGAAACCCATGGAGCCGGCAATCTTGAAGGCCATTTCCGAGGAGTCCACTTCATGATATGATCCATCGATCAGGGTGACCTTGAAGTCAACCACCGGGTAGCCGGCCAGCACCCCGGTATCCATCGCTTCCCGGATCCCCTTGTCAACTGCCGGGATATACTCACGGGGAACAACCCCCCCCTTGATGGCATCGACGAACTCGTACCCCTTCCCCGGCTCCTGTGGCTCAACCTCCAGCCAGACGTGACCATACTGGCCGCGGCCGCCAGACTGACGGACGAACTTCCCCTCAACTTTAACTTTCTTGGTGATCGTTTCGCGATAGGCAACCTGTGGCTTGCCGACATTTGCCTCGACCTTGAATTCCCGCATGAGACGGTCAACGATGATCTCCAGGTGGAGTTCCCCCATCCCGGAAATGATTGTCTGCCCCGTTTCCTCATCGGTCTTGACGCGGAAGGAAGGGTCCTCGCTCGCGAGCTTAGCAAGACTTGAGCCCAGTTTCTCCTGGTCGGCCTTGGTCTTTGGTTCAATGGCAATAGAGATGACCGGTTCAGGGAATTCGATGGACTCCAGAATAACTGGATGCTCCTCGGGGCAAAGGGTATCGCCGGTAGTGGTATATTTGAGACCCACGGCAGCGGCGATATCGCCAGCATACACCTCTTTTATATCTTCACGCTTATTGGCATGCATTTTAAGGAGTCGGCCGATCCGTTCCTTTTTCCCCTTGGAGGAATTATAAATATACGAGCCGGAGTTAAGAACACCAGAATAAACACGGAAAAAAGCGAGCTGGCCCACGAACGGGTCAGTCATTATCTTGAAAGCCAGGGCAGCAAACGGCTCGCTGTCCGATGCCTTACGCTCTACCTCTTCCTCGGTGACCGCATCTATTCCTTTTATGGCAGGGACATCCAAGGGCGAGGGTAGATAATTGATGACCGCATCGAGCAGGTTCTGCACACCCTTGTTCTTGAAGGCAGAACCGCAAATAACCGGACATATCAGTATATCGATGGTGGCGTGACGAATGGCGGCCTTGATTTCTTCCCTGGTGAGTTCTTCGCCTCCCAGGTACTTCTCCATCAGGTTATCATCATGACTGGCGATTTCCTCGACCATCTTTTCGCGATATTCCCGGGCGATTTCCAGCATTCCGACCGGAATATCCTCCACACGGTATTTCGCGCCAAGCGATTCTTCATCCCAGATGACCGCCTTCATTTCCACCAGGTCAATGACCCCTTTATAGCTATCCTCCACCCCGACCGGGAGCTGAATCGGCACCGGATTGGCCTTCAGACGATCCTTAATCATATTGACGCCACGAAAAAAGTCGGCGCCTACCCGGTCCATCTTGTTAATGAAGGCAATCCGCGGAACCTTATACTTGTCGGCCTGCCGCCAGACGGTTTCCGACTGGGGCTCGACACCCCCCACCGAGCAGAAAACGGCAACAGCTCCGTCAAGGACGCGCAACGATCTTTCCACTTCAATGGTGAAGTCCACATGACCGGGGGTATCGATTATGTTAATGCGATGGTCGCTCCAGTGGCATGTCGTGGCAGCGGAGGTGATGGTGATGCCACGTTCCTGCTCTTGCTCCATCCAGTCCATTGTGGCGGTGCCGTCGTGCACTTCACCGATCCTGTGGGAAACCCCGGTGTAATAAAGAATACGTTCGGTGGTTGTAGTTTTCCCGGCGTCTATATGCGCCATGATCCCTATGTTACGGGTTTTATCCAACGAAACCAAACGTGCCACAAAAACTCCTTCAGTCTAAACTTCCAACTATATAAAACTACCAGCGGTAATGGGCAAAGGCGCGGTTGGCCTCAGCCATCTTGTGGGTATCTTCACGCTTTTTGACTGCCGAGCCGCGATTATTGAATGCATCGAGAATCTCACCTGCAAGCTTGTCGGTCATGGTTTTTTCCGAGCGGTCAATGGCATATTTAATCAGCCAACGCATTGCCAGGGAAATCCTCCGGTCGGCGCGAACCTCGATAGGGACCTGATATGTGGATCCCCCAACCCTCCTGGATTTTACTTCCAGCATCGGCTTAATGTTGTCCAGAGACTTCTTCAGCACCTTGACCGCTTCTTCATTGGCGCGTTTTGCAACCAAGTCCAGGGCGTTATACAAAGCCCGCTCGGCAGTGCTTTTCTTGCCGTCCTGCATCATTATGTTGACAAGCTTCGCCACCACCCTGTCATTGTACTTCGGATCAGGCAGAATTATTCGCTTCGCTACTTCTCTTCTCCTCGGCATGGCAACCTCTCACCTTTATCTAGTTACTTGGGTCTCTTTGCGCCGTACTTGGACCGGCTCTTTTTCCTGTCCTTTACCCCAACCGAATCGAGCGTGCCGCGGACAATGTGATACCTCACGCCCGGCAGGTCCTTGACCCTGCCACCCCTGATCAGAACCACCGAATGCTCCTGAAGATTATGCCCTACACCTGGTATATAGGAGGTGACCTCGATACCGTTGGTGAGCCGCACCCTGGCAACCTTGCGGAGCGCTGAGTTCGGCTTCTTCGGGGTAGTGGTGTATACCCTCGTGCAGACGCCCCTTTTCTGCGGACAACTTTTCAGTGCGGGAGCAGTGGATTTATCCTTTTTGCTCTCTCTTCCCTGGCGAATAAGCTGATTTAAGGTCGGCATACGATAATTCTCCTGCTGTACGGCATTTCAGGGAGGGGAACCTCCCTGCGAAAGTAGTAAAAGTATCAAGATACTTATTGATTGTCAAGTTATTTTTAATTTTTTTTCAAGGTGGCTTAGCTTTCCTTGGAAAATTTCAGCTTGCGGCAATATCCTCTTCCGGCTCTACCGGCTCTTCGAACTCGGCTTCACGCTTTTCAGGTTCCGCCGCCGAGAGCCGGAGGTTCCGGTAGCGCGCTAGGCCGGTGCCGGCAGGGATGAGACGGCCCATGATTACATTTTCCTTGAGACCGCGCAGGTTGTCAACTTTTCCTTCGATGGCCGCCTGGGTCAGGACCTTTGTCGTTTCCTGGAATGACGCTGCAGAAATGAACGACTCGGTGGAAAGTGACGCCTTGGTAATACCCAAAAGGAGCGGTTCGGCAAGGGCCGGACGCCCTCCCCTGGCCAGCGCCTTTTCATTCTCCTCCTCAAAGGCATAGCGCTCCAACTGGTCATCTATCAGCAGGTTGGTGTCGCCGACCTCCTTGATGCGGACCCGGCGCAACATCTGGCGGACAATTGTCTCGATATGCTTGTCATTGATCTTGACCCCCTGGAGACGGTAAACCTCCTGGACTTCGTCCACCAGGTATTTGGCCAGCTCTTTCTGGCCAAGGACCCGGAGGATGTCGTGAGGATTGGAAGAACCGTCCATGAGCGCTTCACCGGCACGCACATAGTCCCCTTCGTGAACGCTGATATGTTTCCCCTTGGGAATCAGGTATTCCTTCGGTTCCCCCATTTCCGGGGTAACTAGCACCTTGCGTTTCCCCTTGGCGTCCTTGCCGAAGGAAACCACCCCGTCGATTTCGGCGATAACCGCATAATCCTTCGGTTTGCGCGCCTCGAAGAGTTCGGCGACCCGTGGCAGGCCCCCGGTGATATCCTTGGTCTTGGTGGTTTCCCGGGGGATCTTGGCGATGACATCACCGGCACTGACCGCGGAGTCCTCCGGCACCGAGATATTGGCTCCCACCGGCAGGAAATAGCGCCCCACCGTGCTCTCGGAGATTTTGACCGTCTTCCCCGTCTCATCTTTAATAGTAATGCGCGGTCGCTTGTCCGTATCCCGCGACTCAATGATCACCTTGCGGGAGAGTCCCGTTACTTCGTCTAGCTGCTCCTCCATGGAAACCCCTTCAAGAATGTCGCCAAACTTGACCTTGCCGGAAACCTCGGTAAGGATCGGCATCGTATAGGGATCCCACTCGGCCAGGGTGTCACCCGGCTTTACCGGCTGGTCAGGACTCACCTTGATCTTGGCGCCGTAAACGATGCCGTAGCGCTCCCGTTCGCGGCCGGTATCATCGACTATCGCAACTTCACCGTTGCGGTTCATGACAATATGGTGACCTTCCATGTTGATGACGCTGTTGATGTTGATGAACCTGACTTTCCCCTCGTTCCTTGCTTCCAGGGAGGTCTGTTCAGCGCGGCGGGACGCGGTGCCGCCAATATGGAACGTCCGCATGGTCAACTGGGTGCCCGGTTCACCGATCGACTGGGCGGCAATGACCCCTACCGCTTCACCAAGATTGACCAGATGACCCCTGGCAAGGTCGCGGCCGTAACACATGGCGCAGATCCCCCGCTTGCTCTGGCAGGTAAGGACCGACCGTATTTTCACCTTCTCCAGGCCGGCATCTTCGATACGCTTCGTCAATGACTCGTCGATGTCGAAATTGGCTGGAACCAGGACCTCGCCAGTCACCGGATCGAGAACGTCATCCAGTGCCACGCGCCCCAGGATACGGTCACCGATATGCTCGATAATCTCTCCCCCTTCGATCAACGCGGAAACCAGAAGACCGTCGAGGGTGCCGCAATCGGTCTCGGTTATGATGGCGTCCTGAGCCACATCCACCAGTCTTCTCGTCAGGTATCCGGAGTTGGCGGTCTTAAGCGCCGTGTCCGCGAGACCCTTGCGCGCGCCGTGGGTGGAGATGAAGTACTGGAGCACGGTAAGCCCTTCACGGAAATTGGCAGTAATGGGGGTTTCGATGATCTCACCGGATGGCTTTGCCATCAGCCCCCTCATGCCGGCCAGCTGGCGGATCTGCTGGGCGGAACCACGGGAGCCGGAGTCAGCCATCATATGGATGGCATTGAAGGAGGGGACCTTCACCTCCTTGCCATCAGGTGAAATCACCGTGTCACGGGAAAGGTTATCAAGCATCTCCTTGGCAATCTCTTCCGTTGATTTTGCCCAGATATCGATTACCTTGTTGTAACGCTCTCCGTCGGTAATGAGTCCTTCAGTGTACTGGTTCTGGATCTCCTTCACCTCTTCCGACGCGCTTTCGATGATAGCCGGCTTTCCTTCCGGGATTACCATGTCATTAATGCAGATGGAGATGCCAGCGATAGTGGAATAACGGAAACCAATCTCCTTCAGTTTGTCGGCAAGGATTACAGTTTCCTTGTTGCCTGCAAGACGGTAGCAGACATCGACCAGATTGGAGAGTTCCTTCTTGGTCATCACCTTGTTGATTGCGGCAAAAGGCACTGTTTCCGGCAATATTTCCCGGAGAATGATCCTGCCGGTGGTAGTCTCCACAATTTGCGGCAGGTCGTCTGCATCAAGGTTTTTCATCCTGACCTTGATGCGCGCCTGGAGGTCGATCTCGCTGGCGTCAAAAGCAATCCTCACCTCGTCAGGCGACGCGAAAATCTTTCCTTCACCCAGGGCAAAAGATCTGTCCCTGGTCATATAGTAAATACCCAGGACCATGTCCTGGGAAGGAACGATAATCGGCTTGCCGTGGGCAGGGGAAAGAATGTTGTTCGTGCTCATCATGAGCACTCGTGCCTCCACTTGGCTCTCGATGGAGAGAGGAAGATGAACGGCCATCTGGTCGCCGTCGAAGTCGGCGTTGAAGGCGGTACAGACTAGCGGATGGAGCTGGATCGCCTTTCCTTCGATCAGCACCGGTTCAAATGCCTGTATGCCGAGACGGTGTAGGGTCGGCGCCCGGTTCAGCATGACCGGATGCTCTTTGATCACCTCTTCAAGCACGTCCCAGACTTCAGGACGTTCCTTCTCAACCATCTTTTTTGCGCTCTTGATGGTGGTGACGAACCCCTTCTCCTCCAGCTTGTTGTAGATGAACGGTTTGAAGAGCTCCAGAGCCATTTTTTTGGGAAGGCCGCACTGATGCAGGCGCAGTTCAGGCCCGACAACAATAACCGACCGGCCGGAATAATCGACCCGCTTGCCGAGGAGGTTCTGGCGAAAACGCCCTGATTTACCCTTGAGCATGTCGGAGAGGGACTTGAGCGGTCGTTTGTTGGGGCCGGCAATGGCCCGGCCGCGGCGACCATTGTCGAAGAGCGCATCAACCGCTTCCTGGAGCATCCGTTTCTCGTTCCTGACGATGACTTCGGGAGCCTGGAGCTCCATGAGCCGCTTCAGGCGGTTGTTGCGGTTGATCACGCGGCGGTAAAGGTCGTTCAGGTCGGAAGTTGCGAACCTGCCCCCATCTAACGGCACAAGCGGACGCAACTCGGGGGGGAGAACCGGAATGCACTCGAGGATCATCCATTCCGGCTTGTTCCCCGAGGCCTTAAATGCTTCCACCACCTTGAGGCGCTTGGCTGTCTTCTTCCGTTTCGCCTCGCTGGTAGCCTCCACCATCTCTGCGCGGAGCTGCTCAGCCAAGGTATCCAGATCAAGGGCCTTGAGACAATCCCGGATGGCGGCAGCCCCCATGCCTGCCTCAAACTGGCCAGGGTGCTCTTCCATCGCTTTCTGGTATTGATCTTCTGAAAGTACCTCACCTAGGGTCATCCCCGTATTTTTCACAGCGGTAACCGAATAGGCCTCGAAATAGAGGACCTTTTCCAGATCCTTGAGGGTCATGTCGAGGAGGTTCCCGATGCGCGAGGGGAGGGATTTGAGAAACCAGATATGGGCCACGGGGGTGGCCAGATCAATATGGCCCAGGCGCTCACGGCGTACCTTGGACGGAATGACCTCAACACCGCATTTTTCGCAGACAATGCCACGATGTTTCATCCGCTTGTACTTGCCGCAGTTGCATTCATAATCCTTGGTCGGGCCGAAGATCTTGGCACAGAACAGGCCGTCACGTTCCGGTTTGAAGGTCCGGTAATTGATGGTTTCCGGTTTTTTTACTTCCCCGAAAGAGCGCTCCCGGATCTTTTCCGGCGAGGAGATGGAAATCCTGATCGCTGAGAAATGGAGCGGGTCCTTCGGTTTATCAAAAAAATTGAAGATATCTTCCAAAGTTGTATCCTCCTTATGGGTAGGAGTCTTCGATTAATTAGATTTTATATCTAATTGAAGTCGTTAACAGTGCAAGGTTCCAAGTTCTAGGTCAATGTTGAACCTTGAAACAATTTTTACTCCTCATCCCCTTCCAGAAGTTCCACGTCGAGTCCCAGGGACTGGAGCTCCTTTATCAGGACGTTGAACGATTCCGGGAGTCCAGGTTCCAGGGTATGCTTCCCCTTGACGATCGCCTCGTACATCCGGGTGCGGCCGGCCACATCGTCAGACTTGACGGTCAGAAATTCCTGAAGCGCATAGGCAGCGCCGTATGCCTCCATAGCCCAGACCTCCATCTCACCTAGCCTCTGTCCGCCGAACTGGGCCTTCCCACCCAGCGGCTGTTGGGTGACCAGGCTGTAGGGTCCGATGGAACGAGCATGGATCTTGTCATCCACCAGGTGATGGAGTTTCAGGACATACATGACGCCAACGGTGACTTTGTGCTTAAATGGATCGCCGCTTTTGCCGTCGTAGAGGGTGACCTGGCCTGAAGCTGAAAAGCCGGCCTTATCAAGCATTCCCTGGACCTGCGCCTCCGAGGCCCCCTCGAATACCGGCGAAGCCATGGGAACGCCCCGCTGCAGACGTTCGGCAACTTTCATCAGTTCTTCATCATCGAGTGTATCCAGGAACTTGTTCATCTCCTTGCTCCCGTATACATCCTTCAAATACTTCTTGATCATGGCGGATGGGGAATTCTTTTCCAAAAGTTCCTCGATCTTCCATCCTATCCCCTTGGCTGCCCAGCCTAAGTGGGTTTCCAGTATCTGCCCGACATTCATACGGGAAGGGACCCCGAGAGGATTGAGAACGATCTCCACCGGGCGGCCGTCTTCCATATATGGCATGTCCTCTTCGGGAAGAATTCGCGAGACAACCCCCTTGTTGCCGTGCCGGCCGGCCATCTTGTCTCCCACCTGGAGCTTGCGCTTGATGGCGATATAGGCTTTAACCATCTTGATGACACCCGGCGGCAGGTCATCACCCCGCTTCAGCTTCTGTACCTTATCGTCAAAGACGTCCCTGATCAGGTTGATCTGGCGGTTGAGCTGGTCGAGGATCTGCGCGACCTTTTCGTCAACCCCATCTTCACCGGCAACGGAAATTTCGTCCCACCTGTCGAGGGGGAGCGCTTTCAGGGCCTCTTCGGTTATTTTTTTGCCGCTTGCGATCAGCGTCTTGCCGTCCTTCCCTTCCACTTTGACTGCGGCGGTTTTGTCGACCAAGAGCCGTTTCAGTTTGCCGATCGCCGAATCCCTGATGATGGTGATTTCATCCTGTTCATCCTTGCGCAGTTTTTCTTCTTCGGCCTTTTCGATTATCTCAGTGCGGGAATCCTTGTCCGAACCCTTGCGGGAAAAAATCTTGGCGCCGATGACCGTCCCTTCCACCCCGGGAGGGACACGCAGCGAGGTATCACGCACATCGCCCGCCTTCTCGCCAAAAATTGCCCGGAGCAGTTTTTCTTCTGGAGAAAGCTGGGTCTCCCCCTTGGGGGTGATTTTACCGACGAGGATATCGCCGGGACCGACTTCCGCGCCGATACGGATGATCCCCGATTCATCAAGGTCCTTGAGCGTCTCCTCGCCCAGATTGGGAATATCGGAGGTGATTTCCTCCTTCCCCAGCTTTGTGTCGCGGGCCACGCATTCAAACTCCTCGATGTGGATGGAGGTGTAGCGGTCATTTTTAACCAGCTTCTCAGAGATGAGGATGGAGTCCTCGAAATTGTAGCCGCCCCACGGCATGAAGGCGACCAACACGTTCTGACCGAGCGCCAGTTCCCCCATTTCAGTGGATGGACCATCGGCTATGACGTCAGCGCGCTTTACCCGGTCTCCGACATTTACTACCGGCCGCTGGTTGATACAGGTATTCTGGTTGGAGCGAGCGAACTTGATGAGGTTGTAAATATCGACACCCGTGCCGGTCTCATCGTACTCGTCCTCATCAATCTTGACGACAATCCGCGAGGCGTCAACCGATTCCACCACACCGTTGTGCCTGGCCACAACCGACACGCCGGAATCCCTGGCCACAACACGCTCCATGCCGGTGCCGACAATCGGCGAATCAGCCCTGAGAAGCGGCACCGCCTGGCGCTGCATGTTGGAACCCATGAGTGCGCGGTTGGCGTCATCGTTCTCCAGGAAGGGGATCAGGGAGGCCGCCACCGAAACCAGCTGCATCGGTGCCACATCCATCAGTTCAAGCTCATCACGGCTTACCAGGACGAACTCCCCTCCTTTGCGGGCAGAAACGTAATCGTTTTCGAACCGTCCATCCTTGTCAACTTCGGCGTTGGCTTGGGCAATGGCATGCCCTTCCTCTTCAAGGGCCGAGAAAAAACGTACCTCATTGGTAACTTTGCCCTCCTTGACGATGCGATACGGGGTTTCCACAAAGCCGTGCTCGTTGATCCGTGCATAAGTGGAAAGGGAGGCGATCAGGCCGATATTCGGCCCTTCCGGGGTCTCGATAGGGCAGACCCGCCCGTAATGGGTCGGATGCACGTCGCGTACCTCGAAACCGGCTCGCTCACGGGTAAGTCCCCCGGGGCCCAGGGCCGAAAGGCGGCGCTTATGGGTGACCTCGGAAAGGGGGTTGGTCTGATCCATGAACTGGGAAAGCTGGGAAGAGCCAAAAAACTCCTTGATCACTGCGGAAACCGGCTTGGAGTTGATCAGGTCGTGGGGCATGAGGTTTTCCACTTCCTGCAGGCTCATCCGTTCCTTGATGGCCCGCTCCATGCGCACCAGGCCGATCCGGTACTGGTTCTCCAGAAGTTCGCCGACGGCGCGCACCCTGCGGTTGCCTAGATGGTCGATGTCGTCGATGCTCCCCTTGCCGTTTTTCAGATCGATAAGATAGCGCAGCACTTCCAGGACATCTTCCTTGGTCAGGGTCTGACAATCCATAGGCACGGAGAGTCCCAGCTTGTAATTCAGCTTGAGACGGCCAACCGCGGAGAGATCGTAGCGCTCCGGATTGAAGAAGAGATTGTCGAACAGGGCTTGGGCGCTCTTCAGGGTCGGGGGATCTCCGGGTCGAAGACGCCGGTAAATCTCGATGAGCGCATCATCCGTAGAAGCGATCTTGTCGATCAGGATCGTATCGCGCAGAGAAGGAGTCACATGCAGGTTATCGATGAACAGGACCTTGAGCGAGGCGATCCCGCGGGCCTTGATCTCGTCCAGCTTGGTCTGGGTAATCTCCTCATTGCACTCAACCAGCACTTCGCCTGTGGCCGGATCGACCACATCGTGGGAAGAGTATTTACCCAGAATATCTTCCGCGGTGATAGGGATATATTTTATACCATGCTCGGCCATCTTCTTAATGGCCGCCTTGGTGAACTTGCGATTGGCTTTGAGGATCACCTCACCGGTCTGGGAGTCGGTAATATCGATGGCTGCCTTCTGGTTGGTCAAAAGCTCCGGATCGGCGGTTTTCATCATCCTGTCGCCTTCGAAGAATATCTCCTCACTGTTGTAAAAATAATTAAGGAGCTCGTCCGCAGAGTAGCCCAGGGCCTTCAGAAGCACCGTGGCCGGCATCTTGCGGCGGCGGTCGATCCGCACATAGAGGATATCCTTATGGTCGAACTCGAAGTCGAGCCAGGAACCGCGATAGGGAATCACCCTGGCGGAATAAAGTACTTTTCCGCTGGAATGGGTCTTACCCTTATCGTGATCATAAAAAACACCGGGTGAACGGTGCAGCTGGCTGACGATGACCCTTTCCGTACCGTTTATGATAAAGGTCCCGTTCTCGGTCATGAGCGGGATTTCGCCGAAATAGACCTCCTGCTCCTTGATATCGCGGATCGACCTTGCGCCGGTCTCTTTATTATGGTCCCAGACAACCAGCCGCACCTTGACCTTCATCGGCGCGGCAAACGTCATACCCCGTTGATGGCATTCTTCCACGTCATATTTGGGTGTACCGAGAGAATAGGAAACATATTCAAGTGAGGCGGTCTCGCTGAAATCCTTGATCGGAAAAACACTCCGGAAAACGGCTTCGAGTCCGGTATTCTTTCTGGTTTCAGTGGGGATATCGATCTGGAGAAATCTTTTATAGGAATTTTTTTGTATGTCGATCAGATTTGGAATATCGATTATTTTTTTGATCTTGGCGAAGTTCTTACGTAAAAGGGGGTTATTCGCTATTGAATAAGCCATATCTTCTCCTTTGGTGAATGCCCTGGAAGACCTTCAACCCCTTGAAATTCCAGCTGTAACTGTTGCGGGCTGGAAGATGCATTGCATCTCCCCAAAATATAAATAGAACAGCCAAGGCCGCGACTTGCGACCTTGGCTAGTAGAGGAATGTACACGTATGAGTTATTTAACATCCACTTCAGCGCCAACTTCAGCCAATTGTTTCCTGGCTTCTTCGGCCTCTTCTTTGGGTACACCGGTTTTGACCGCCTTGGGCGCGCCGTCAACTAGGTCCTTCGCTTCTTTCAAACCAAGGCTGGTAAGGGCGCGGACCACCTTGATAACAGATATCTTGTTAGCGCCAGCCCCTTTCAGGATGACGTCAAACTCCGTCTGTTCCTCGGCCACCTCGGCTGCTGCGGCCGGCCCGGCGACCGCGGCCACGGCCACGGGAGCGGCGGCGGATACACCAAATTTGTCCTCGAGCTCTTTTACCAGTTCAGAGAGTTCGAGGACCGACATGTTCTCGATGAAACTTACGACCTCGGCTTTAGTAATTGCCATTGTTTTATTCCTCCATAAATATTTGTATCACGGATTATTATTGACAGTCGATTAACTGCCTTCTTTTTGGGTTTTGATCGCATTCAGAATACGGACAAAGCTTGCCGGAACTGCGGCGAGGACGCCGACGAAATTTGCGGTCGGGGCCTGGATCGTGCCGAGCAGCTTGGCCAGAAGCACTTCACGGCTCGGCAGATCAGCCAAGGTCTGTATATCGGCCACACTGATCACCTTGCCGGAGAGAATACCCGCCTTGAGCCTGAAGGTGGCCTGCTGTTCCTTGGCAAACCGTGATAATACCTTGGCAGCCGCAACGGGATCGTCATAACTGAACGCAATGGCGGTCGGCCCGACATAATGGGAGCTTAACGGTTCTTTGTCAGTCTCGCGGGACGCCAAGTCAAGCAGGGTGTTCTTGACCACCTTGTATTCGACGCTGGCCTTGCGCAATTCATTCCTGAGATCGGTGGCCTTGCCTACGTTCATGCCTCGGAAATCGGCCAGAAAAACCGCCTTGGCGCGCTTAAGCTTATCGCGCAGTTCCGTTACCACTTGTTGCTTGTTTTCCTTATTCAAGCGCCTTCCTCCTTTCTTTTGGTATAAGGGTCAAAGACCCCGCCAAAGTCAGGGAGCTGCAGGAAAAACTAGAATTCCTTCAACGACCTCAAGTCTCGGCAGGCCCGATATGGATTAAGCCTTTTATAAGCTTCGAAAAGGCGCCTGCTGTCTTTGACTTTGGCTAAAAATAGTTTATTTTAAAACTAGCAAAAACTCCAGAAATGTCGAACTTTATGAGCCAGTTGCTAGCGGCTACACAAGCTTAGCAGAAACTTCGGCTATGTCGATACGCACCCCGGGGCCCATGGTGGACGACACGCAGATTTTCTTGACATAGGTCCCTTTGGCTGCTACCGGTTTCGCCTTTATGAGGGCATCAACCAAGGCAAGAATGTTTTCCTTGAGTTTATCTTCTGCGAAAGAGACCTTTCCTACCGGGGCATGAATAATCCCCGCCTTCTCGACGCGGAACTCAACTTTGCCGGATTTGGATTCCTTCACCGCCCGGCCAACATCGAAAGTAACAGTACCAACCTTTGGGTTCGGCATGAGCCCCCTGGGGCCCAAAAGCTTGCCGATCTTGCCGACCACGCCCATCATGTCAGGTGTCGCGATGGCCGTATCGAAGTCGAACCACCCCCCCTGGATCTTCGTTACCAAGTCTTCAGCCCCCACGTAATCGGCGCCTGCGTCCCTGGCTTCCTTCTCCTTTTCACCCTTGGCGAAAACGAGGACCCGGACATTCTTCCCCAGACCATTGGGGAGCACCACGGCGCCGCGCACCATCTGATCGGCGTGGCGCGGATCGACACCCAGCCTGACAGCCACATCGACGGTCTCGTCAAATTTCGTATAGGTGGCGCTCTTCACGAGTTCGATCGCCTCTTTCAGGGCATAATTCTTGTTTCTGTCAACCTTGGCAAGGGCCTCTTTTAGCTTCTTGGCTGTATTAGGCATTCTGATCACCCTCTCTTATCAAATTATGCTATCTCAACACCCATGCTGCGGGCAGTCCCTTCAATAGTGCGCATGGCGGCTTCGAGACTTGCGGCGTTCAAATCGACCATCTTTTTCTGGGCGATTTCCCTGACCTGGTCGCGGGTCAGCTTTCCGACTTTGGTCTTGTTGGGGACACTGGAGCCGCTTACGATCCCCAGGGCCTTCATGATTAGCACCGGCGCCGGCGGGGTCTTGGTGATGAAGGTAAACGACCTGTCTGCATAGACCGTTATGACAACTGGAATGATGGTCCCTTCATCGGCCTGGGTCTTGGCGTTGAACGCCTTGCAGAATTCCATGATGTTAACGCCGTGCTGCCCCAGGGCCGGACCGATCGGCGGCGAAGGATTGGCTTTGGCAGCCGGGATCTGCAACTTGATGTAACCGGTAATCTTTTTCGCCATTATCATTGCTCCTTTATTAAACCCTACTGTTTCTCAACCTGCATGAACTCGAGCTCAACCGGGGTGGCCCTGCCAAAGATGCTAACCATTACGCGCAGTTTTCCCTTGTCTGGCTTGACATCCTCGACGACGCCGGAAAAATTGAGGAACGGCCCATCTATTACGCGCACGGTTTCGCCAACCTCGAACAGGACTTTTGGCCTAGGCTTCTCAGCCCCTTCTTCGATGCGGCGGGTTATTTTCATGACCTCTTCATCGGGTATGGCAACGGGGTTATTTCCCCCAACAAAACCGGTGACCTTGGAAGTTTCCTTGACCACATGCCAGGTCTCGTCGTTCAAATCCATATTCACAAGTATATATCCGGGGAAAAACTTCCGCGAAGAGGTCCGCTTTTCCCCCTTCTTTAATTCCACCACTGTCTCGGAAGGGATCAGCACCTCGCCAAAATGCTCCTCCAGCCCCTGGTTCTTTATACGATCCAGAAGAGAAAGCCTGACTTTATTCTCAAAGCCGGAATAGGTATGGATTCCGTACCATTTTTTCGCCATAGATGGTCCCTTAACCCAGTATGAGGCGCATCAGCTTCGCCAGAACAATATCGCATGCGCCCAGATAAAGGGAGATCAGCACAATGATCACCACCACGATCCAGGCGGTTGCCACGGTCTCCTTGCGCGTCGGCCAAGTGACCTTGATCAGTTCGGCTTTCACTTCCTGGAGAAATTTGTTGGATTTAGCCAGCACGAATTGCACCCCATAGCTGAGATTAGTTTTAAGCTGGCAGGCCAGGAGGGATTCGAACCCCCAACACCCGGTTTTGGAGACCGGTGCTCTAGCCGTTAGAGCTACTGGCCTGCATCAAGAGCCACTGCCGATACGTGGCTTCGTTACCCTTATCTACTTTGATTCTTTGTGCGGAGTGTGGGTGCGGCAGAAGCGGCAGAACTTTTTGATCTCCAGCTTTTGCGGCGTGTTTTTCTTGTTCTTGGTGGTCGTATAATTGCGTTGTTTGCACTGGGTGCAAGAAAGCGTGATGATGTCTCGCATTTGAGTCTTCCTTTATATCTGGTGACTGGTTCCCGGTTTTTACCACTCCCCAGGCCCTAATCCCTCGTTCCTGGTTTATTCGATAATGGCGCTGACCACGCCGGCGCCGACCGTCCGGCCACCCTCGCGGATCGCGAAACGCAGACCCTCGTCCATAGCTATCGGGGTGATAAGGTTGATCGTCATCGCCACGTTGTCGCCCGGCATCACCATCTCCACGCCGGCAGGAAGTTCCACCACTCCGGTCACGTCGGTGGTCCGGAAGTAAAACTGGGGACGGTAGCCGTTGAAAAACGGCGTGTGCCGCCCACCTTCTTCCTTGGTCAGAACGTACGCTTCAGCCTTGAACTTGGTGTGCGGAGTAATGCTCCCAGGCTTGGCCAAAACCTGCCCGCGCTCGATCTCTTCACGCTTAACCCCGCGCAACAGCGCACCTATGTTGTCACCCGCACGCCCCTCGTCCAGAAGCTTCCGGAACATCTCAACACCGGTCACTACGGTCTTGGCGGTCGGCTTGATGCCTACAATCTCCACCTCTTCCCCAACCTTGACAATACCACGCTCAACACGACCGGTCGCCACCGTGCCGCGCCCGGAAATGGAAAATACGTCCTCCACCGGCATCAGGAACGGTTTGTCCACGGCCCGCTCCGGCACAGGGATATAGCTGTCCACCGCATCCATCAGCCGATAAATCGAATCCTCACCCAGCTCACTCTTTTCCCCTTCCAGGGCCTTTAGTGCCGAACCCGTGATTATCGGTATGTCGTCCCCGGGGAAATCATAGGAGGAGAGCAGCTCACGAATCTCCAGCTCAACCAGCTCCAGAAGCTCGGGATCGTCCACCATGTCCGCCTTATTGAGGTAGACAACAATGTACGGAACCCCAACCTGCCGCGCCAGAAGAATGTGCTCCCGGGTCTGAGGCATCGGCCCGTCCGCCGCGGATACCACCAGAATCGCGCCGTCCATCTGCGCAGCACCGGTGATCATGTTCTTCACGTAGTCAGCATGGCCAGGACAGTCCACGTGCGCATAGTGACGATTGTCGGTCTCATATTCCACGTGCGCGGTCGCTATCGTGATCCCGCGCTCCCGCTCTTCAGGCGCATTATCGATCTGATCGAACGATTTGTATTCCGCCTGCCCCTTCGCCGCCAATACCTTTGTAATCGCCGCGGTCAGGGTGGTCTTGCCATGGTCCACGTGACCTATCGTCCCTACGTTTACGTGCGGCTTCTTCCTCTCAAATTTTGCCTTTGCCATGTAGGATTCCCTCCTGAAATATTCTCAGAACTACTTTTCTCCGAATGTTTCTGCGCTAAATGGAGCCCACATCCGGACTCGAACCGGAGACCTCTTCCTTACCAAGGAAGTGCTCTACCTCCTGAGCTATGTGGGCATTTTGGAAAATTGGAGCGGGAAACGGGACTCGAACCCGCGACCCTCAGCTTGGAAGGCTGATGCTCTAGCCAACTGAGCTATTCCCGCCAATTCCGGTTTATGAAGTTTCGTGAGGCCATAACCCACTACCGGTTCCCAGTCCATGCGACCTGAGGTCTCCTGGAAAGCCGTAGCGCTTATTACCTCTGCGGTTTTTATGGTGGAGGGGGGAGGATTCGAACCTCCGAAGTCGTCCGACGACAGATTTACAGTCTGTTCCCTTTGGCCACTCGGGAACCCCTCCAAAGAAGATTAAACAGTTTGCTGCTTTGGTGGAGCTGGCGATGGGACTCGAACCCGCAACCTGCTGATTACAAGTCAGCTGCTCTTCCAGTTGAGCTACGCCAGCGTAAATAAATTTTATACATTATCTCTGCACCATGGTCAAGCATTTTTCAGAAAAAAAGCGGAAGCTCAATTTATAAATGACTTTGCGAATAGTGTCAAGGATTTTTTTGGCGTGATTATTTTCCTTCTCTACCAAACAGTTCAACCGCTGCCGCTTCACGTCCGCAGGCCCGCAAGGCCTCCATGACATGCCTCCGTTCTCCGGGAATATGGCTGAAAAGAAGCGCCTTCTGCAGCCGCTTTTCCCGGTCGCTACGCGCAACATATATTTCCTTGCCGGTAAAAGGGTCGATCCCCGTATAATGCATGCAGGTGGCAAGGGTGCCGGGGGTGGGGGTAAAGTCCTGCACCTGCTCAACCATTAGCTTGTTTCTCCTTAAAAAGAGGGCCATATCTACCATATCGCCAAGCGTGCAACCCGGATGCCCGGAGATCAAATAAGGAACCACGGCATGCCGTTTTCCGAGGCGCCGACTCTCGCTTCTGAAACGGGCGAGGAACGCCTCGAAGGCATCTTTCCCCGGCTTGCGCATGCAGGCAAGGACTCGGTCGACGGAATGCTCTGGCGCGACCTTGAGAAGCCCCCCAACATGGTCGGTAAGAAGCGCGGAAAAGTATGCCGGTTGGCGCTCCAGGAGATCGAAACGAACCCCGGAGGATACCGCAACGTGCCTGACCCCCTTCGTTTTGCGCACCTTTCTCAAAAGTTCCACAGCCCTGCGGTCGTCGGTAACCAGATGGGGACACGGTTTCGGAAAGAGGCAGCTCCCCTTCCGACATTCGGCCTGGAGAACGGGAGCTCCGCATCCCAATCCATACATGTTTGCGGTCGGCCCACCGACATCGCTGATGCTACCCCTGAACCACGACTGCTCGGTCAACCTTTTGATTTCCCGGATAATTGAGTCGATGCTGCGCGACTGGACAAACTTCCCCTGATGGTGACTGATGGCACAGAAGGCGCAGCCGCCGAAACAGCCGCGATGGGTGGTGATGGAGGTCCTGATCTGCTCACAGGCGGGAATCGGCTCCGTGTATGACGGATGGGGTGCCTTCACAAACGGCAGGGCATAGAGTGAGTCGAGCTCCTGTTCGGCTAGGGGAAATGCAGGGGGGTTACAGACCAATCGGCGGTCACCGTGAGGCTGTACCAGGGGCCTAACGCAGTAGTGGCTTTGCTCGAGTGAAATCAGCCGGAAAGCCTCGGCGTACTTACGCCGGTCGGCGGCAACTTCCTCGAAAGAGGGAAGTTCCATGAACGTCTTTGTGATCTTCTCTTCACCCGGCCTTCGCCCACCCTCTTCCAAGATTTCACAAGGTTTCGGTTCAGGTTTTGCCTCAAGTTTTGAATCTCCTTCTAAACCTGATCCTGAAACGGAAAGTGTTGGGCGTTTATACTCTATAAACGCGCTCCCCCGGATATCCCTGATATTCCGGAAAGGTTCCCCTTTTTTCAGCCGGACCGCCAGTTCCAGCAAAGGTCTTTCCCCCATGCCGTAAATCAGGAGGTCTGCCTTGGCGTCAAACAAGATCGACCGGCGCACCCGGTCCTCCCAGAAGTCATAATGGGCAAAGCGGCGAAGTGACGCCTCGATGCCGCCGATAACCACCGGTACATCCCGATACGCCTCCTTGAGACGGGATGTATAGACAATAGTGGCACGGTTCGGGCGGGCACCGTGGCGATTGCCAGGCGTGTAAGCATCGTCGTGGCGGAGCTTTCGGGCCGGCGTATAGTGTGCGACCATCGAATCCATGGCGCCAGCGGAAACGGCAAAGAATAGGCGCGGCCGGCCGAGAGCCATGAATGCATCTTTCGTCTGCCATTTTGGCTGGCTGATGATGCCAGTCCGGAAACCGTGGGATTCCAGCCAGCGCGCCAGGAGGGGCACGCCGAAGGCAGGATGGTCGATATACGCGTCGCCCGTGACGAAGATCACGTCCAGTTCCTCCCAGCCACGCTTCTGTGCTTCTTCTCTATTTATGGGGAGAAACGTCATAAATCTCGGTTGTATCTTAAGGGAAGAGTGGCAAACTTTCCAGCCCCATCGTCTCCGGAAAACCGCACATGATGTTCATGTTCTGCACAGCCTGGCCCGACGCCCCCTTCACCAGGTTATCGATGGCGGAGATAACGATTATCCGGCCGGTGCGGCTCTCCACGGTGAGGCCAATGTCGCAGAAGTTGGAGCCCCGGACAAAAGCTGTAGAGGGAAAGCCCCCCTCCGACAGCACCCGGATGAACGGCTCACTTTTGTAGAAGTCATTATAGACCTTGAGCAGTTCGGCGGTGGTTACAGACGTACCGGGGACGGCATAGATGGTGGAGAGTATACCCCGGTCCATTGGGGCCAGGTGAGGGGTAAAGGTGATTACCAGTTTCTTTCCCGCCAGGTGCGACAACTCCTGCTCAATCTCAGGGATGTGCCGGTGCGCGCCGCCGACACCGTAGGCCCTGAAGCCTTCGTTCACCTCGCAGTATAGGCTATCCACCTTGGCGCTACGCCCGGCGCCGGAAACGCCGGACTTGGAATCGGCGATGATGGTCGCCGGATCGATCAGCTTATTTTTCAAAAGCGGCGCCAGGCCAAGGATGACAGTGGTTGGATAACAGCCGGGATTCGCCACCAGGTCTGCACCGGCGATTCGTGCCCGTTTCAGCTCCGGCAGGCCGTAGACGGCCTTTTTCAAAAGCGCTGGGCTCAGATGGGTCTCGTACCACTTCTCGTATTCCTCCGGATCCTGTAGACGGTAATCGGCCGATAGGTCAACCACACGCTTCCCCAGGCGAAGAAAGGTCGGCGCCACTTCCATCGCCGCCCTGTGAGGAAGCGCAGTAAAGATGAAGTCGGCCTTCCCGGCGATCCGTACTGGTTCAAGATTTTCCAAAAGGAGGTCACAGCGTCCCTTGAGACCCGGATAGATATCGGATATCCTTTTACCCGCGCTCCGTTCCGATGTGACGCAGGTGACCGCCGCCTCCGGATGGCAGTAAAGAATACGCAAAAGCTCGACACCCGTGTAACCGCTTGCCCCGACAATCGCAACTTTCAGCATGGCTGATCTCCTTTAAACACGCAAAAAGGGAAAACCCGTGCGGATTTTCCCCTTGATAAAAAGGACGAGAGAAACCAGTTTAACGTTTGGAGAACTGGAAGCTTCTGCGGGCCGCTGCTTTACCGTATTTCTTCCTTTCCTTGATGCGGGAATCGCGGGTGATGAACCCGGCCTTTTTCAGGGCTCCCCGCAACTCCACATCGACCTCCAGCAAGGCCTTGGTGATGCCGTGCTTGATGGCACCCGCCTGCCCGGAGTCGCCACCGCCGCAGACGGTAACAAAGATATCGAACTTGCCGACGTTTTCCGTCAGTTCCAGAGGCTGCTTGACGATCATCTTGGAGGTTTCCCTGCCGAAATATTCGTCGAGTGTCTTGTTATTCACCATGATATTGCCTGCGCCCGGTTTGAGCCATACCCTGGCCACGGAGGTTTTTCTTTTGCCTGTACCGTAGAAGCTCTTTGCTGCCATTTTGTATATCTCCCGATTAAAGTGAAGATGAGGTGATCTATAAACCTAGCGCCTTGGGCTGCTGTGCCTTATGAGGATGGACCGGGCCACTGTAAATTTTGAGCTTGTTCAGCATGTGCCTGGCCAGCTTGTTCTTGGGGAGCATCCCCTTGACTGCTATCTTGATGATTTCCCCGGGTTTTTTATCCTGCAGCTTGCCGGCATTGATCGACTTGATGCCGCCGGGATAACCGGAATGACTGTAATACATCTTGTCGGAAAGCTTTTTGCCGGTAAGGGCTATCTTTTCAGCGTTCACCACGATGACGAAGTCGCCGGTATCAACACTTGGGGTAAAAATCGGTTTGTTCTTGCCGCGCAAGACATCGGCTATCCGGGTGGCAACCCTTCCTAAGACCAGATTCTCCGCATCGACCAGATACCACTCCCTGGTCACCTCTTCTTTTTTCGCCACTCGCGTCTTCATTTAAACCTCACAACCTCTCTGATAGTTATTGCTCATTTCTGCCGAAGAAATGAATTTTAATGCACATGTTAATTGTTGTCAAGAAAATTTTTCTCGAAAATTAAGCACAACATCAGAATTCAGTTGGCCGCAAGACGGCAAGACCAGTGGCTGGCGGCCAGTCGTGGAAGTCTGCGCTTAACCAGCACGTGGTTGACATCCTCCCACGACTGAAGTGGTGAGATTCTGGATTCAAACGGAGATTGCCGTTATTACTACCGGTCTTTAGCACCTAGCCCGAGAGGTAACCATCAGTAATAGACCTCAACCAGGCACAGTCCATGCGCCGGAGCCGTCATTCCGGCTTTTGCGCCGTTTTCCCAGTTGAACAGGGCCGGGATTGCAGATGGACGTATTTTCCCCCGCCCGACCTCAACCAGCGTTCCGACCATGATCCGCACCATGTTTCGCAAAAAGCCCGAACCCTTTACATCGATCCGGAGAAATTCCCCCTCCCGTATGACATCCACAGAAAAGACGTTCCGGACTGTGGTCCTGGCAGCGCACCCGCTTGTGCGAAATGCAGCAAAGTCTTTTTCGCCCGTCATCTGCCTGGCCGCTTCCCGCATCGCCCATAGATCAAGGTCCCCCCGCAGGTGCCAGGCATAGAGGCGGCAGAGTGGCAAGCGGCGGGGGTTATTCAAAATTGTATAGCGGTAATGCTTACCCTTTGCATCCCGGCGCGGGTCAAATTCCGGAAGCGCCTCTTCCGCGGCACTTACTGCGATATCCGGCGGCAGAAGGGAATTGAGCCCTTCGCTGAAGGCGGAAAGCGGAATCTCCCGATCGGTCCTGAACACTGCCACCATCCCCTCCGCATGAACCCCTGCATCGGTCCTCCCCGCGGAGTAAAGCCTAGCCGGCGCACCCAGGATTTTTGCCAGCGTCTCTTCCATTACTTGCTGGATGGCCAGGCCGTTAGGCTGGTGCTGCCATCCGGCATAATTGGTACCGTCGTAAGAGATTGTCAGTTTGATCGTGCGCATCAATTTTCCGTAATCAGTTCGTGCATAGCTTATGGGAAAAAATCGAGGCGGTGAAAAGTAATAATAAAAAGAGGCCCTGAGTTAAATTCAAGCCGGTTGGTTAAAATGCTGAAAGCTGCTAATCGCTTTATAAGCATGCGATTAGCAGCTTTTTTCTTCATCATGGTTTTTACCCGGGATTTTTGTTTTCAACTACTTCACCAATCTACCTTAAATTTAAATTCCGGGCCTTCCCGCATTCAAGCGATACATTATTTCTCGACATTCGCTAGCTTGCTGCAGCGGCCACCATGTCGCCGATTTCCGTTGTGGAAAAACCCATTTTCCCGGCGCTCATGCTCTTCATCTTCTGCATGACTCCGACCATCGCCGTTTCCACCCGATCCGCGGCCTTCTGCTCGCCCAGCGTTTCCAGCATCATCATCGCAGCACCGATTGCCGCCAGCGGATTGATGACATTTTTGCCGGTATACTTCGGCGCACTGCCGCCGATAGGCTCAAACATGGAAACTCCCGCCGGATTTATATTGCCGCCAGAGGCAATGCCCATCCCCCCCTGGATCATGGCGCCCAGGTCGGTAATGATATCGCCAAACATGTTATCAGTCACGATAACGTCGAACCACTCTGGGTTCTTGACCATCCACATGGTCGTGGCGTCTACGTGGGCGTATTCACGCTTGATGTCCGGATAGTCCTTCTCCCCGATCTCGTGAAAGGCCCTCTCCCAGAGATCAAAGGCGAAGGTGAGGACGTTCGTCTTGCCGCACAGGGTCAGGGTCTTTCTCTTATTTCTTTTACGGGCATAGTCGAATGCATAGCGGATGCAGCGCTCGACACCCTTCCGGGTGTTGATGGAAGTCTGGATGGCCACTTCATCCGCGGTCCCTTTCCTCATGTTCCCACCAGCGCCGACGTACAACCCTTCGGTATTTTCCCGCACGACAACAAAATCGATATCTTCGGGTTTTTTATCTTTAAGTGGGGTGTCCACATTGGGATAGAGTTTGATGGGGCGCAGGTTTATATATTGGTCGAGTTCAAAGCGGAGCTTTAGCAGGATCCCTTTCTCCAGGATGCCGGGTTTTACATCCGGATGGCCAATGGCACCCAGATATATGGCATCGAACTGCCGCAGATCGGATACCGCTGTTTCAGGCAACACCTCGCCGGTGCGCAGATAGCGCTCTCCGCCGAAATCAAAATCGGTAAATTCCATTTTAATGCCGAATTTCCCGTTAACCGCACCAAGAACCTTAAGCCCCTCGCGAATGACTTCGGGTCCCGTGCCGTCTCCGCCGATAACCGCAATTTTATACATTTAGCCTCTCCTTTTCCGATTTTTATAACTATTAAACCTTAAATTTTTAAATTAATATAGAAATTTTTCTTTGTCAACAGAATCCCAACAGCGGCGGTGCAATCAAAAGTGTTGGTTGGTGGTCATTAAAAAAAGAAGCATGACAGAATCAATTTTCTTAAACTTTAATTAAGTAAAGTGCCGGACATTTTTATTCAATCAGGATAGATCAACATGGGAAACTAAATTTTCAAGGAGGATATCCTATGAATGATTGTAAGCCAAGCATGGAGGACCGGCTTCAAGCGCACCCACATCTTAAACAGCGGATTGAGGCCTTGTTAAAAATTGTTAAAGATGATGCGGACAGATGATGCGGAACAACCGGTTATTGATATACTTCGTTGCTTAGGGAATGATGTTCTTCATGACGGGGTCCATTGCAAACAATCACAAAGAATAGAACAAATGCGGGCTAAGGAATGCAATATGCCCAAAAGGTTAAAAAAAACTCCACTGGCTCACGAGGCGGAGAAAAAAAGCAAGTCGCATTGTGTTGGTGCTGGTGCTCCGAGGATTGCCGGGCTGGTAAACAGAGTATTCTCAGATCAAGGCTCCTACCTTATCGACTTCATGCATCATTGCGAATATTTGGCGTCAGCTTCATCAAGCTGCTGTTCTCATGATAGTTTGGCTTGGCAAGTTTAGCAGAAACAACTGAAGAGAGAAGGCATTATGTTAGACTGATCTTCTACAGTTGGGTTTTGAAAGTTATTCTATATCAGCACATTACAAGGTGCAAAAAAAGTCTTGGCACTACAGTAGCTGCTCTTTGATACTCGAATATGACTTGGTTGTTTAAGG
>Ga0326727_10004492_pt1 | contig 41781 bp, 25 predicted proteins | sample MB2enrmetagenome_FD_207643 | JGI IMG/M metagenome (GOLD analysis project Ga0326727, IMG submission 207643) | Lab enriched peat soil microbial communities from McLean, Ithaca, NY, United States - MB29MY | ecosystem: Environmental > Terrestrial > Soil > Wetlands > Peat | place: USA: New York...
GAAGAAGAATGAGTCGCTACGCAAGCGGGTAGAGCAAGACCTCAGAAAGATCCAAACCAACCGCAAACTCGTCCAGTCCTTTTTTTGTGCTGCAACTGTCATCTATGCTAAAGACTAGTCAGTAAGCGAGCTGCTTAACGAAGAGGAAACCATATGAGCAACACGCGCAGAGCAGAGCCGGGCTCTGGGTTCCGCCAAGAGCGGTTCATATCCAGCCCAGAATTCGAGCGCGGGCTAATGGGCAACCTGGTCGCGCGGCGGTGCAGGCAGCTTGAAAGCGCTAAAGACCGGGAACTAATTTGGTTTCTGCAACTCTTGAGTCACCGGGAGGGGGGCTTGCAAAAGCTCGCTCGGGAATTGTTCGCCGGTTTCCCGGAGCGCAATGCAACCCCGTCAATGCGCCAGTTTGGGATGAAGCCGGGCCAGACGTACACGCCCGCCCAAGTGAAGGCCGTGCGGGCCGAAATGCCAAACGGTGAGGAGGATTTCGTGTTGCGCGGGGAACTGACTGGCATTGAAGCAATAACACTCCCCGACGTTCCGGAAGCTCACCAGGATCCGCTTGGAAGCGAAAGAGAGGAGGCGCTGCGCTGTCATGCGGAAGCCACCGAGCGCGCGAACAGGCGGCCTGCGACCTACAAGGCAGAAGCGTTTTGCGAGGCGTGCAGAAAAGCCGCTGCCGAGCTGCCCAATTACCTCGCAGAGCTTTGCCTGAACCCGGCCATCGGCATGGACGAAAGCGGCCCTTGGTATTTCCCGGCGCTGGTGGAAACGCTTCGAGAGTATCAGGCCGCGTGGATTGAACGGCGCCGGCAAGAAGTGGTCTTTACAGAGCTGGGCAGGAAAGTCTGCGAGACGCTCGAATATTCCCGAGAAGAGAGATGTCTGACAGTGACTGTTGGACCGGCGCGCATGGGCAAAACGCACGCTGCGAAAGCATGGTGCGAGCTGAACCCCGGAGCCGCCCGTTACGTTCAAGTGCCCTCCACAAATGACGAGATTGGCTTTTACCGGGCCATCGCCAAGAGCCTTGGCGTGAGCATAAACCTAAACTCAAAGGCTCAAGAGCTGCGCCAGCGGATCGAAGAAACCCTGGAAGGGGGGCACTTGACTGTTGTCTTGGACGAAGCCCATTACCTATGGCCGAACCTCATTGATACGCGCTCGCTACCAGCGCGCATCAATTGTATTATGACGGCGCTGCTCAATCAGGGCGTGGCCGTTGCTATGGTGACAACTCCGCAGTTCATCAAGACTCAGAAGGTGGTCGAAACCAAGACGCGATGGACCAGTGAACAGTTCACCGGGCGCATCGGCCATTATGAGCCGCTGCCTGATAGTCTATCCGAATCTGACCTTTTCTCTGTCGCCAGAGCTTTATTGCCCGAAGGCGAGCCCGCCTCACTTGAAATGCTGGTCAGGTATGCGCAAGGGTCTGCCAAGTACCTGGCGGGCATTGAAACGGCAACCCGCCGCGCCCGCTTTCTTGCGAGGCAAGACGGCCGGGCGGAAGTGGCACGACGAGACGTAAAGCGGGCCATCACCGAAAGCGTTATTCCTTCTGACAGCGCGCTGGCCGAGGCCCTGAACGCGGCTGGCAGACGGGAGCGGCGCGTGGCAGTGCCGGCGCTTGATTCGATCCTCGAACCAGCTATCCCGCAAGCCATCGTCCCCCGACGTGATGCCAGGCCAGCGCCACTGGCAAACAACCGCGCGCATCAAGCCGCACTCGCGCCATGCTAAGTCGAGCACAGCAGATTCTGGTCAAGCGCGCACAGCGCGAGGCAGGCTTGAGCGATGCTGAATACCGCGAAGCGCTGGAGGTAGTGAGCGGCTGCCATTCCAGTACGGATGCCAGTATGACGGATCGCCACTGCGACCTGGTGCTCGCGTATTTCGAGGCGATCTACTGGCGCAAGGTGGATGCAGGCGAATTGCAGGCAGCCTGCAAGCCCAATGCAGTGTTCCAGCAACGGCGTTATTGGGCACAGAAGAATACGCGCCAGGAGAGCAGTAGAGACCGTTATGCAGCGGCGAGTGTCACGAAAACAATCGCCGATCTGGAGGGCGCGCTCGCGGCGCTGGGGTTCGGCGCGGCTTATTGCGCGTCCATCCGCGCCACCGTAACCGAAGACCGGACAGATCCCCGGTCCCTGCACGTTTACAAAGCAGCGCTCCAGCGGACGCTGCGGGCGAAGCAAAAGAAAACGCAACAATTTACGGAGCTAGCCTCCGTCAACAGTCAGCCATTCTGACCCACTAAACCGGCCAGCGGATTGCCTGAATTCCAGCGCTGAAGCCCTTCAGGGCGTTTTTGGGACCTGAAAACGGGCGCGCGGTTTTTTATCCTTGAGTTTTGGACATTGGACATGTCATTTTTGGACAAATTATGCGAGAAGGTACAGTGGCGGTGAAACCATGAGGGAGAGAGTCTGACGATGAATCTGAAGTCGCTGTTGCCGTGGCTGTGCGTCGTGGGCCTGGTGATCGGGGTGGGCTGGATGTATGCCGCCAACCAGAAGAAGGAAGCCGAACTGGCTGGCTTGCGCCAAGATAGCCAGCAACTGGAACAGTTGCAGGCCGAGTTGGAGGCGGCCAAGACAAGTCGAACACAGGCCGAGAGCGATGAGCTGACCCGTCTGCGCAAGGACAACGAAGAACTGCTGCGGCTGCGCAACGAGGTGCGCCAGTTGCGCGGGGACAAGCAGCAACTCGCCACCCAACTCCAGACGGCGGAGTCGCAAGCCCAGGGGGCGCAGGCACAGGTGCAAGCCCTGCGCGCGAACCCGGGACAACCGGCGGCGCTGGGTCAGCTTAGCCCCGCCGCGCAGGCCGCTTTCGCGACGCGTTACGGTCTAGCGGTGACCAATTCCGAGCAGGCCATGACGGCGGCGTGCATCAATAATCTTCGGGTGATTGATGGCGCGAAGCAGCAATGGGCTTTGGAGAATCAAAAGCCGGCAAGCGCCCTCCTCACCGCGGCGGACCTGACGCCCTACATGCGGAGCAATGCGCTGCCGGTGTGCCCGGCGGGGGGAGTCTATACGCTGAACCCGGTCGGTATCGCGCCGATCTGCAACATCCCCGGCCACGCCCTTCCGAGATGACGCAGGCCGGTATTTCTGCTTTCTTTTCGGTCTTTCGCGATTAAAGTCTATTTTATTCATGAACGACATTGATATAGAGAGCTTAAAGGGCATCGCCAATCAGTTGCGGATTCATTCGATTGCTGCGACGACGGCGGCGGGCAGCGGGCATCCCACCTCATGCTGTTCAGCGGCGGACCTGGTGGCGGCACTCTTCTTCGGGCACATGCGCTACGACCCGAAGAATCCCCACTATTACAACAACGACCGGTTCATCCTGTCCAAGGGCCATGCCGCGCCGCTGTTGTACGCTGCCTGGGCCGAGACCGGGCTGTTCCCGGTGGAGGACTTGCTCAAGCTCCGACAGTTTGACAGCGATCTCGAAGGTCATCCGACTCCGCGCCTTCCGTTCGTGGATGTCGCGACCGGTTCGCTGGGCCAGGGCCTGAGCGTTGGGGTCGGCATGGCGTTATGCGCGCGGCTGGACAACCTGGACTACCGCACGTATGTCCTGCTCGGGGATGGTGAGTGCGCGGAGGGCGCGGTGTGGGAAGCAGCTTCACTGGCGGGCGCCAACCACTTGAAGAACCTGATTGCGGTTGTGGATGTGAACCGGCTAGGCCAGAGCCAACCCACCGCGCTCGGGTACGACCTTGACGCCTACAAGAAGCGCTTCGAGGGTTTCGGCTGGCGCACGGAGGAGATTGACGGGCACGACCTGGAAGAAATCCTGGAGGTCCTTGCCGCCGTGGGCCTGGGGCATCAGCCGCTGGTGATCCTGGCCAAGACGTTGAAGGGAGGCGGGGTGTCGTTCTTGCAGGACAAGGAAGGGTGGCACGGCAGGGCTCTCTCGAAAGAGGAAGCCGCGCGGGCGATTGCGGAGCTGCAGCCCACCGCCAAGTCCGGCGTTGGCCATCCCATTGAGGCCCCGAGTCAACTGCCGGCGCCAAAGAATGAGGCGCCGCCCGGCTACCCGGGGCTGACCTACAAACCTGGGGACATGGTCGCCACGCGCGAGGCATTCGGCAGCGCCCTGGTCCGCATTGGCGGGGCGGATTCGCGCCTGGTGGCGATGGACGGGGACACGAAGAACTCGACCTTTTCGGAGAAGTTTCTCAAGCGGTTCCCGGACCGTTTCACGGAGTGCTTTATCGCGGAGCAATGCATGGTTGGCGTGGCTATGGGTTTCGCCACCCGCGGCAAAGTGCCGTTTGCGTCCACCTTCGCCTGCTTCCTCACCCGGGCCTACGACCAGATTCGCGTGGCGGGCATCTCGGGGACCAACTTGAAGCTGGTGGGCTCGCATGTCGGGGTGAGTATTGGGGAGGACGGTCCGTCGCAGATGGGATTGGAGGACATCGCGATGATGCGGGCGGTCGCCGGCAGCACGGTGCTTTATGCCAGCGATGCGGTGTGCGCGGAGAAGCTGGCCGACCAGATGGCCGCCCATAAGGGCTTATGCTTCCTGCGCACGTCACGCCCCAAGACGGCGGTGATCTACAACAATGACGAGACATTTCCGATTGGCGGGGCGAAGGTGCTGCGCCAGTCCGCTGAGGACAAGGTCACGGTGGTAGCGGCGGGGGTCACACTCTATGAGGCGCTGAAGGCGGCTGACGCGCTCAAGGGCGAGGGAATCGGCATCACAGTCATTGACGCCTACAGTATCAAGCCGCTCGGGAAGGATGTCATCAAAGCCGCCGCGCAGAAGACCAGGAACCTCGTGGTGACGGTGGAAGATCATTACGCTGAAGGTGGGCTGGGCGACGCGGTGGCGGGCGAGCTCAGCGCCGAAGGGATCAAAGTCCACAAGCTGGCTGTGCGTGAACTCCCGCGCTCAGGCAAGCCGGTGGAGCTGCTGGCTCACTACGGGATTGACACCAACGCGATTATCAGCAAGGTCAAGGCGTTGGCATGAGCCGCGTTGAGAAGCCCCTTCCACGCTGGAGCGCCGGTGTTGCGGGCAGGCGTACCATTCGCTTCGGAACCGCTCCGTTAGGAGCGGTATGTCGTCCCGGAGTCCAAGTGAACCGGATACGCCGCTCTTAACGGAGCTTGAAAACAGCCTTGTCGAACCGGGGCTAAGAACACGGCGCTCCTGACGGAACTGTCCCCTCGGTCCGGTGGTATGAGATGCCTACGCTACCCCCTCAGGCTTCCGCGCTCCCCGGGGTGACCGCACAAGTCCGTCTTCAGCAGTAATGCGCAGCCTCAACACTCAATCGTTCGGCACCCAGCCCTGGCCCGGGATATAGTCCCGGCTGCCTGAATGAGTTGCACATCCTGCCGCGCCGACCAGCATGGCCACCAGGATCAAAAGCAGACAAAGCTTTGACATGGAGTAAATTTAATCCAGATTGGCAGTGGCGCAAGCCTAAGACGGTCTGAGCTGGTTCGCCCCGATATGCCGGAAAAGGAAAGATTCTTGAAAGGCCAGTTGCTCCTGGACAGCGGCCAGTTGCGCGGGTCGTTCTTCCAGCGCACCGTGGTGCTGATCTGCCAGCACGATGCCGAGGGCGCGTTCGGCCTTGTGCTCAACCGCGCCACCGGCAGCAATGTGGGCGAGATGATCGTCGCTGACATGCCCGACGTCCTCAAAGCGTGCCCGCTCTATCTCGGCGGCCCCGTGCAGCCTTCCGCGCTGAGCTTCCTGCACTCGGACACGTTCATTCCCGACGCCAATGTTATCCCGAATCTGAGCCTGGGCCATTCGCTCGATTCATTGGTGGAGATCGGTGAATCTTTGTCTTCGACCCGGAAGATCAAACTGTTCGCCGGGTACGCCGGCTGGAGTGCGGGTCAGCTCGAAGACGAGATGAAACGCAAGGCGTGGCTCACCCACCCCGCATCGCTCGAGCTGGTGTTCGACACTGCTTGTGACCAGCTTTGGCAAACGATCTTGCGCCGGAAAGGGTGGAAGTACAAACTGCTGTCGCAGATGCCCGAGGACTTGTCCGCGAACTGAATCTGAAATGTGATATGAAAACGAACCTCTTCACCCGCCGCAATTTTCTGAAGCAAACCACGGGGCTGGCGTTGACTGCCGCTGCTGTGCCTTCCCTGGTTCCCGCCGCTGCCCTCGGCAAATCGGGCAAGGTCGCGCCGAGCAACCGCGTTGTAGTCGGGTGCATCGGTGTGGGGCCGCAAGGACAGGGGGACATGGGCAATTTTCTCAACCAGAATGGCGCGCAGGTGGTGGCGGTGTGCGACGTGATGACTTCCCACCTCGGACAGGCGCGCGACCGGGTCAATGGGCATTACGAGAACAGTGATTGCAAGACGTATGGCGACTTCCGCGAAGTCGTCGCTCGGAAGGACATTGACGCGTTTCTGATTGCCACGCCGGACCATTGGCACGTGCTGACGGCGCTGGCGGCGGTGCGCGCGGGCAAGGACGTTTATGTGGAGAAACCGCTGGGCATCAACCTGGCGGAGGACTGGGCGTTGCGCAAAGAAGTGCACCGCTGCCAGCGTGTGTTCCAATTCGGCACGCAGCAACGCTCGGCGCGCATCTTCCGGCTGGCCTGCGCGCTGGTGCGCAATGGCTGCATCGGCAAGCTGAAGCACATCAATGTCTGGAGCCAGGCCAGCGCGTCCGGCGGCTCAACCGAGGCCATTGCCGCGCCGCCGGGACTGGACTACGACCGGTGGCTGGGGCCGGCCGCCTTCCGGCCCTATACGCAGAACCTCTGCGAGGCCCCGGGGACACAGAAGACCTGGTGGTACATCTCTCAGTTCGCGCTCGGGTTCATAGCCGGCTGGGGCATTCACCCGATGGACATCGCGGTTTGGGGCGGCGGCGAGTTGCTGAGCGGCCCGCTTGAGGTCGAAGGGCGCGGGACATTCCATGCCGAAGGCGCGTGCAACACGGCGACGGCGTGGAACGTTGACATGAAGTTCGGCAGCGGGGTGACCTTGCGGTTCGAGGGCACCCCCAACTCCCCCAACTCGGGCGGGCCGACCTGCGATGTCTGGATGCACAAGGATGAGTGGAGTCAGAGGTATCGCCGCATCGCCGACCACGGCACGGCCTTCGAGGGCACGGACGGCTGGGTGCATGTGGACCGCAGTGGCCTCAACCTGCAGCCGGAGAGCCTCATTGACATGAAGGAAGACGGGTGCAAAGTCCAGCTCACGAAGAGCCCGGACCACGTTCGCAACTTCCTGGACTGCGTGAAGAGCCGCGCGGACACTGTCTGCCCGATAGATGAGTCGGTCTGGTCCGACACACTTTGCCACCTTAGCGACATTGCCATCCGACTGAACCGCAAGGTGGTCTGGGACCCGAAGAAGGAGCATTTTATCGGCGACGAGGAGGCCAACCTGCGCCTGCGCCCGCGCGCGATGCGGGCGCCGTGGCAGTTGTAAGCTGGAAAGCCAGCGTGGTCGCAGTCGTTTCTCGGGCAGTGGGCGATTACGATTACGAGGACGACGACGAGGACGATCGGCGACCTGGACGCCTCAAACTACCTCTTAGACCTCCAGCGCTTCGCCCGGTCCAGGCTGGATGATCTTAATCTTGGGGTAGCGGGCATGGATCTGCTCGGCAAACCAGTGGCGTGAATCATCTTCGCCGTGGCTGAGCAGAACGACGCGCGGCTCGACCTCGCCGACGAAATCCAGCAGGTCGTCGCGGTTAGCGTGGGCGGTAAGGTCGAAGTTTTCCACTTCACAACGGCGGGTCACTTCCCCGCCGGCCGGGCTAAGGAGAAAGGTTTCGCCCGGCTTGGAAGCTTTGAGGCGGCCGCCGGGCGTATCGGGATCGGCGTAGCCGACGAAGAAGATGGCTTGATGTTCGTCGCCGATCATGCGGAGTGCCAGGTCGTGGGAGGCGGTGTGCTCGCTCATCATGCCGGCGGTGACGACGAAGAGGCGGGCGCCGGTAAGCTTCATGTTTTCCACCTGCCCCTGATCGAGCACGGTGAGGTCCAGGGCGTCGTGCAACTGGAGGTTGGGGTACTGGCGATGGGTGCGGTGCGATTCCAGGTCGTAGATTTCGGTGAAGACGCGGCCCAGGCCGCCGATGTAAACCGGCTGCGGCTTGAGATGGCCTTCGCGCATCAGCATAGCGAGCAGGGCGAGAATCTCCTGGGTGCGTCCGAGGGCGAAGGCAGGAATAAGGATCGAGCCCCGGCGGTGGAGCACGCGCTGGATGGCTTTGCTGAGCCGCTCGATTTCCCCGGCGCGCGAGAAGCCAGGCCGGAGTTGATGGCTGCCACGGGTGGTTTCCATGAGCAGCACGTCGGCTTTCACGTCCTCGAACCGGGCGCCCCTCAGGATGGTCTGGTCATGGAAACAAACATCACCGGTGTAGAACAAGGTTTCCTTCCGGCCACGGACCATGATGCCGGCGGAGCCGAGCGTATGGCCGGCGTCGTAGAATTCCAGCGTGGGCGAAATCAAGCCGGCGCGGGTCTTGTGGAAGGCGGCCCACTCGACCTCGCGGTTGTATTTAAAGCCCTGGATGCGGGGGGCCAGGTCGTCCACCTCGTCGTGGCTGTAGAGGGGGTATTCGGAGAGGCCCAATTCGTCGCGCTGCCGCTTCATGACGTTAACCGAATTGTGGAGCACGCGCTCGACCAGGAAGTAGCTCAATTCGGTCATGAGGACGTGGGCGTGGGGAAAGTAGCGCAACGCTACTGGCAACGACCCGACATGGTCGTGATGGCAATGGGAGATGGCGATGGCGTCCAGCTCGTGCGCCTTGATCAGGTCGTAAAGCGGCAGCGCGGCGCGGCCTTCAAGCCGGGGATGGGTGCCGGCGTCCATGAGCAACCGGTGCCCCTCCATTTCGAGGAGCCAAGCCGTTGCTCCGATGGCCGAGTCCGGGTTGGCGTTAGTGACCCTCACTTCATCTCCCCATAGGTGGCCGGCAGGTCGAATTGTTTGGCGTCGGGCCTAACGAAGCTGACCTGGGAGAAGCGCATGAGAACCTTGTTGTTGTTCTCCTTCATCTGGATCTGGAGCGGGAAATCCTTGAGGTCGGCCGCATTCCAGGTGACGGCTTCCAAGACCGGCCCCTTGTCATTCCTGACGGTGACCTTGTTCTTCACGCAAGGGTGGCCGTCAAGGGTTTCCTTGCCGAGCGGCGACTTTTCCAGCTTGAGGTCCTTCTCCATGGCCTCCGCCTCGCCTTTCGCCAGGGGAATGCTTAGGTAGCTCTGGACCCCGGGGTAGATGATGTACGTGGCCTTCTTGTCGGGCCGGAAGACACTGACCAGGTGGTCCATGCCCGCCTGCTTCAACTGAGCGAGGGTGCGGGCGGAGAACTCCTTGCTCTGGATCTGCGCCAGGTTGATTTCCAGGCGCACCTTGCCGTCGAGGGCTGCGAGGTCCATCGGCATGTGCACGATCTCCTTTTGGGAGGGGTCAAACACCTGGGTCTCGACTTTGGCGGTGAAGGAAGTGACGGGGCCGAAGAGCCGTACAAACGCGGCGTTGATGCCGGTCGGAGAGCCCGTGGTCGGCACTTGAGCGAAGGCAAGGCGCCCCGATAGCAGGATGATGGGGAACGCGGCCGAGAAGCGCGCCTGTATTGAGCATTTCTTCATTAGGCTAACCCTTAGAAGGATAAGCGCCGAGCCGGATAAGACCAGCAGAAACGCCGGAGTGGGGACATTGCTCTTCGCAGCAAGCCCCGAAGAGCGACGCGCTCCAGCCTGGCCTCAAGGCATCTTACCGAATGGACGGTGCAGCGGACAGGAATGTCCGCGCGCCGTTAGGTTGGGCTGCTTTTTCGCTTGGTAGTTGAACGGGTCTGGCATAGGCTTGTCTGACGAGCATGGGACACCTAGAAAAGGCCAAGCGGGACGGCACATACATTGGACGGGGGAGACGATGGTTTGCCGTGGGTTTACTCTTCCTCTGGGCGCTGCCGTTGCAGGCCCAAAAGGTGCCGGTCGTCGAGAAGCACCTAGCGAACGGGATGCGGCTCCTGCTGGTGGAGCGGCATGACGAGCCCACGGTGGCGGGCGGCTGGGTGGCGCACGTGGGGAGCTCCAACGAACGGCTGGGCATGACGGGCATTGCACACCTGTTCGAACACATGATGTTCAAGGGGACGCCGACGATCGGCACCAAGAACTACCAGCGCGATCTCGAGATCATTGCCGCACAGGAGCGCATCCGCGATGAGATGCGGCAGGAGGAGCGGAAGATGCGGGTGGCGTATCGCCACGGAGAAATTGACGACCTGCTGAAGCCGGAAAACAAGACGCCGCGCTATCGCGAGCTGGAAAAGGAGTTCAACAAGCTAATCGCCGAGCAGCGGGACATCCTGGTGAAGAACGAGTTTGACCGGATTTACAGCGGGTCGGGCGGGTCGGGGATGAACGCCTTCACGTCCGAAGACATGACCGCCTATTTCGTCAACGTGCCGGCCAACAAGCTGGAGCTGTGGATGTGGATGGAATCGGACCGCATCCTGCATCCGGTCTTCCGCGAGTTCTATGCCGAGCGGGACGTGGTGTTCGAGGAGCGGCGGATGCGGACGGATTCGACGCCGCTGGGCAAGTTCCAGGAGGAATTCAACGCGATGTTCTGGGAGTCGTCACCCTATGCGTGGCCGACAGTGGGGTGGCCGTCGGACATCCCGGCCATCTCGAAGGCTGAGGCGGACGAGTTCTACGGCATTTACTACTCGCCGCAGAACATCACGCTCATTCTCGTGGGTGACTTTGAGCCGGGCAAGGCGGAGGCGTTGGCGCAGAAGTATTTCGAGCGCATTCCACGAGGTCCGAAGACGCCGCCGGATGTCGTGACGCTCGAAGTCAAGCAGTTGGCGGAGAAGCGGATGAACGCGGAGGCGGAGGCGAATCCGCAGGTGGACATCCTGTGGCACACGGTGGCCTTTCAGCATCGAGACTCGTATGCGCTGGAAATCCTGGCCCAGATATTGTCCACCCGGACGGGGCGGCTGTATAAGGGCCTGGTGCTGGGAACCGGGGTAGCCACGGAAACGTATGCCGACCAGTCTTCGATGAAATGGGAGGGCTACTTCAACGCGGGCGGCGAGGCCAAGGAAGGACGCAAACCCGAGGAGGTCGAGCAGGGCATTTACGACAATATCGAGAAATTGAAGAAGGAAGAGGTGCCGCCGGAGGAGTTGCAGAAGGTGAAGAACAACTTCGCCGCCGCGGAGTACCGCCGGCTTTCGTCCAACTTCCCCATCCTGATGCACCTAATCCGCAACGACGGCGAAGGGGACTGGCGCGAGATCAACGAGGCCGGGCCGAAGATTCAGGCTGTGACCGCGGCGGACGTGCAGCGCGTGGCCAACCAGTATTTTACGAAGGAGAACCGGGCGGTGGCGGTCTATACCCGCAAACCCAGCACGTCCACGCAGACGCAACCCGCGGAGGAGAAGCAATGAGTGAGGAGAAGAGGGAAGTCCGAAGGCCGAAGTCCGAAGGCCGAAGGAAGGCCGAAACCCGAAACCCGAATGCCGAGAACAGAGGCCAGGCGGATGTGGCCTTCGGACCTCGAACTTCAGCCGCCTTGGCCGCCACGGCGATCTTGTTTGCGGGCCTCGGTCTCAACGCCGCGCTGGGCCAAGCGGCCATTCCGGACCGGCCGGAGAAGCTAAGCTACCCGGCGCTCACCTATGAGCCACCGGCACCGGAGAAGTTCCGGATTGCGCTTAAGAACGGTCCCATCGCCTACGTCGTGCCGGACCGGGAGTTGCCGCTGGTGAACATCGTGGTGTATGCGCATGCGGGTTCATATCTCGAGCCCGCGGGCAAGGAGGGGCTGGCGGAGCTTACCGGCTACCTGCTGGCGCGGGGCGGCACGAAATCAAAGACCGCGGAGGCGCTGGAAGAGCGCCTGGCGTTCCTGGCCGCTCAGCTCAACTCTGGAATTGGGGAGGACCAGGGGAGCGTGAGCTTGAACCTGCTGGCGAAAGACCTGGATGAGGGGCTGGCAATCCTGCGCGAGGTGTTGACGGCGCCGCGGTTCCAGGATGACAAGATTGCGCTGCGCAAACAGCAGATGCTCCAGGCCATGAAGGAGCGCAATGACGAGTCCGCGGCCATCGAGGGGCGCGAGCACGGCTTTTTGGCTTTCGGTGAAGACTTCTGGGCGAATCATTACTCGACTGCGGCTTCCGTGGATTCGATTGCGCGCGGCGACTTGGAGCAGTTTCATCAGCAGTGGTTTCATCCCGCCAACTTTGTCGTGGCGGCCAGCGGTGATTTCGACCGCGACCAGATGGTGCAGAAGCTGGAGGGGCTGTTCGCCGATTGGCCGTTCAAGGGTGGAGCAGCACCGCCCATCCCGACCAACACCACGTTCGCCGCGACCGGGGTTTACATGGTGAATAAGGACGTGAACCAGGGCCGGGTGGCGATGATGCTGCCCGGGATCGTGCGCGATAACCCGGACTACTTCGCCGTGGTCGTCATGAACGACATTTTAGGCGGCGGCGGGTTCACCTCGCGCATTATGAGCCGCGTACGGTCGGATGAGGGGCTGGCCTACGACGCCCATTCGAGCTTCCCGGGCGGCGTCTATTACCCACTCACGTTCACGGCGGGCTATCAGTCCAAGTCGCGCACGGTCGCCTATGCAGCCGCCATTGTCCTGGACGAGATGAAGAAGATGGCTGCCGCGCCGGTGACGGAGAGTGAGTTGACCGTCTCGAAGCAAGGGTTTATTGAGCGGTTTCCGCGCACGTTCGGGACTAAAGCGCAGGTGGCGAACATTTTTGTGCAGGACGAGTTTACGGGGCGTTACGCGCGGCAGCCGGATTACTGGAGGACCTACCGCTCGCGGCTGGAGGCCATCAGCCAGGACGATGTGCTGCGCGTGGCGAAGAGACACCTGACGCCCAATAGGCTCGTGATCCTCGTTGTCGGCCAAAAGGACCAGATTTTGCTGGGTTATCCCGATCACCCGGTGAAGCTGACGGAACTGGTGCAAGGCCCGCTGAAGGACGTGCCGTTGCGCGATCCGTTGACGATGAAACCACTGAGCCACTGAACGGCGGATTCGTGAGCAATTGGCAGGGACGCGTTCCACTGCGTCCCCATTTGTTTCCCGGCGCAGGGATCAGGGACGCAGTGGAATGCGTCCTTACCAGGTCTTGCCAGGCTAGCGAATATTGCCGCCACTGACGGCTCCGACCACTCTGCCGTTGCACTTTGGGGCACGCGCTTTACACTCCCGTGACATGCATGACTTTCGTTACATCGGTAACAAGCTTTGCTGTGAAGGCGTCGCTGTCGAGACTCTGGCGAGGCGTTTTGGCACGCCGCTGTACGTTTATTCCCAGCACACGCTAACGGAGCACTTTCAAGACCTGGACCGGGCGCTAGCCGGGGTGGAGCACCTCATTTGTTTCTCGGTCAAGTCCAACTCGAACCAGTCGGTCCTCCGTGTGCTGGCCCGGCTCGGCAGCGGATTTGACATCGTGAGCGCGGGGGAGTTGCAGCGGGTGATGGCAGCCGGTGGCGACCCGGGCCAATGCGCCTTTGCCGGGGTCGGCAAGACCGAAGAGGAGATCGAATTCGCCTTGCGGCAAGGGGTCTTTACGTTCAACGCTGAAAGCGAGCCGGAGCTGGAGCGCATCAACCATGTGGCGGCGCGCCTGAAGAAGACGGCGCCGGTGGCGGTGCGCGTCAACCCGGACGTGGAGGCGCATACCCATAAGAAGATCACTACCGGCACTTACGAGAACAAGTTCGGCATCGCGCTCGAACAGATCGAAGGCGTGTATGCGCGGGCGAGCAGACTAAAGCACCTACGCTTGCGCGGCTTGCAGATGCACATCGGCTCGCAGATAACAGAGGTCAGCCCCTTCGAGCAGGCGGTGCGCAAGGTGCTGCCGCTGGCGACCCGGCTGAAAGAGAAGTACGGGCTGGAGTTCTTCAGTCTCGGGGGCGGGCTGGGGATCGCGTATAAGGGGGCGCTGGCCAGCGGGGCGGCTGGGTGGTGGAAGTCAGCCGAGGGTCGGCGCATCATTACACCGCAGAAATACGCGGCGCGGCTGGTGCCCTTGCTGAAGCAGCTCGGCCTGAAGATCCTGATTGAGCCGGGGCGGTTCATTTCGGGCAGTGCCGGCATCCTGGTCACGCGCATCGAATACGTTAAGCGCACGGGCCGGAAGAACTTCCTGATTGTGGACGCCGCGATGAACGACCTGATCCGCCCGGCCTTTTACGACGCTTACCATGAGATCGTGCCGGTCAGCCGCAGGTCGGGGGCGCTGGTCACTGCCGATGTGGTCGGCCCGATCTGCGAGTCGGGGGATTACTTCTGCCAGGACCGCCCGCTGCCCAAGGCGGGGCTGGGGGATTACCTGGCCTTGATGAGCGCGGGGGCGTATGGGTCGGTCATGGCCTCGAATTACAATAGTCGCGGCTTGGCGGCGGAAGTCATGGTCAACGGCAAGCGGGCCGCCCTTGTGCGCGAGCGGCAGCCGGTGGAGGAAATCTGGGGGCGTGAAAGGACCGCGCCGTGGTTGGAGTAAGGCCGAGCCATTATGCCCTCGGCGGGTTCGGCTCCTCGAAGGTGACGTACCGGCCCGCACGCCAGTGGCCAAGTCGGAGGGGACCCATGCGACAGTGAAGGAGCGTTGAGTGTCTCAATTTCCGCCTCGGCGGACCGAAGCCCCGGCAGTTTGAGACAGCGTCGAGTTCCTGGGTGGGCTTACGCACCCGGGTTTGCCGGCCTGGCGTTGAGCGCAGAGGACCAACACCTGGGCTAATGGGCCAGCAGCAGCCGCATCAAGGCAACCGTTCCGATGGCCAGGATCACAGACCAGATGATTTGCCTCGGCCCAAACTTGGGCTCCGATTTTGAATTCACGGGCGCCAGCATTGCCGTGACAAATCCTCGTTTGCCACCGTCGGTCTTATAAATAATACTCGGCACGGCAGGTTAGGAGCATACTCCGCGCCAGAATGCCAACAGGCCGAACCAAAGCCAGGGCTCCACCGGGTTCCCAGCTTCTGTTACTGGCGTTGGAGACGGTAATAACCGCTATCGGCGGAGGTATTGGTGTGCTGGAGGGTCATTGGACCGCCGGTGCCGGGAACGGCAGGCGACAGGGGCGTCCAGGCAGGATCGTCCAGGAAGTGCTTGTATTCTAGCAGGTAGTTCGTCCCGAGCTGGCTGGTGAAGGAGATGGAGATTTGAGGTCGGGCAAGGCTGATTTGGAGGAGTATCGCCGGGGTGGGCGGGGGCTTGGTGCTGGGGGTGCAGCACGCGACGGTGGTGTTGGTGATTGAAATCGTGTCAACGTACCAGCCCGGCGCGCTGATGCTATCATCCGACCCGCAGAGCCAGCGCAATTGGATGGTCTGGCCGGAGGCGGCTGGGGGCAGGTTGACCACCGTCGCAATGAACCCGCCGGAGTCGCCGCTCCAGGCCTGGCGGCCGGACAGCGGATTGCTGTAGTAGCTGCTAAGGGTGTAATTATAGCCGCCGCTGACAAAGCTGCCGCCCGCCTCCAGGATGTCAGTCCACGCGCCGCCGCCGATCCTGATCTCCAGCACGCCACCATCATAAGTCCTCTCCAGGTTGTAGTTGTGTTGGAAGGTCAACTGCGCGGAACCCGCGGGCAGCGCGATGGGCGGGGAATCTAACTCGCTCTCGCCGATGTTCGCGGGGTCGGGTGAGAACGCTGCGTTGGGGGAGGTATCGCTCGAGGAAGAAGAAGCGACCCAGGCGGATTCCGCGCCGCTGGCCGAGGTCGCCCACCCCGCCGGGAGAGCGGGGGCAGTGATGCCATCGAAGTTTTCGGAGAAGACGGTCGCATCAGTTGGTTGCCCCAGCCGGAAAGAGAAGGCGACTGTTCCCAGGCTGGTCGCGCCGTCCTGCAACTGGAGCGAGGCGGTGTTGGTGTCCCCGCAGTTTCCGATGGCAGTGAAGGTGAAGGCTTGCGCGAGCGCCGCGCCGTTGGCGTTAAGGACGCCGTAAGTCTGCGGGCCGCTGGGGGCGAGGATGCCGCCCGAGGCCAGCCGGGTGGCGACCAGGTTGGTGGTGTCCGCTGTGCCGGTGTTTTTGAGGCCGAAGCTCACGGTGGGTGGCAGTGATGGTCAGGCCGTTGGACTTCGCGAAGTTCCTGAGCGCCTGATAGTTCTCTTCGCTCGGCCCAAACCGCTCGGTGAACTGCTCAGGGGTCAGGTAGCGGCGGTAGTTGGGGCTGGCGGGGTCGTAAAGCTGCTGGAGCAAGTGGTCGAGTTCGTCTGTGTTGCGCAACGGCAGGCTAAGGGCGAGGTTTAAGCGCCGCGTGCCGGGAAGATTGCCAGCCGGCACCAACCGGGCCACGGCGGGCAGGACGTGGCTACTCCCAAGTCGTTCTCTGCCTGTCTCTCCAACCGCCGGCGAGGGAGCAATTCCAGCCATCAATGCAAAGCCGCTCAGGAGCAGTGTGCCTCCGCGCACACGATTCCCTCCGACCAGGCAGCACAGCATAGACTTTAGAGTATCATCGCACAATCTGAGGGCTTTCCAAGAAGACTATCCCTGAGAGCCGGAGTTAACGCAAAGACGCCAAGAAGCAAAGCCGCAAGGGACCGAGGGATGGCGCCGGGCGATTGAGTCGGGTGCAAAGACGGGTGTACAGATTTGACGGCAACATCGGCCCTAACGTTGGGGCTGGTAAGGCGATCCCTCCGGTTGATGGGAGAGCAGGGTCTCGGGTCAGGCCGCTCCTGACGGAGCTTGGGTGATTTTCGCGGGGGCCTTCTCTACAAACATGGCGCTCCTATGGAGCTGGCGTTCCGGAGGCTTATGCCACTGAAAAGGGAGCAGAACCCAGCCCCGCGGATAAAACGCCTGCGACCGGGAACATGAGCAGAATCCTGCCGCCGCCCCAGGCGTGCCGGAGCACACCCCTCACTGCTGCTCACCCGCGGAGAAGGCGGTCCAGGGTTCGGAGGGCCGACTCTGCAAGGTGTCCTTCATCCAGTCAAACTGCGGGTGCGCTGCCAGGAATTTTGGGGCATCAAACGCCAGCCCGCAGGCCGATCCCCACCTGGCCATGAAGGTCATTTGCTTGGCCAGCTTCGAATCCACTACCTTGGCATCCACCGTTCCCCAGGCCTCGTTGGGGACGGTCGGCCACTGCTGGATCGGTTTGCTTTCCAGTTCCCAATGGCCGCAAAGCGACCGCTCGCCCGGGTGCTTCTCACCGAGGTAAACGTCAAAGTGGTCCGCCTCGAACCGTTCGGCAGCGTCCACGTTAATCTTGCCCGCGTATCGGGACATGAGTTGCTTCCACCGGACACGGCGCGCGATGTCCGACACGCGAATGTCGGTGTCGTGGGAGGTGGTCTCGAATCGCAGGATCTTCGGATCCTCGGCAATGTTGGAGCCGATAAAGTAGCCGTCGCGCTTCTTCTCAAAGCCGACGTATTTAAGGCCAAGCTCAAGCCGCGCGATTTCCCCTGTGTTCACATTGCCGAGCAGCCATTCATTGGCATAGCCGCCGTTGTTGCCGCGCTTCATAATGGCGCACCACGCCTCGATAGAGTTGGCATCCTGGGTGGCACGGCGCATCCGGGAGAACTCGGGGACTCCTTTGGCATCGAAACCCTCGAAGTCGCCGATCGTGGTCTCCGAACCCACCAGGCCGGCGTCGGTGATGAAGAAGTCGGTCCCGCTGTGAATCCACCCGGAGGTGGTCTGCATTAGAATGCGGTGGCCCCTTTCCGGGACGATGTCGAGGATGACGTTTTCCGGCGCCATGTGGTAGCCATCCATCGTGTTGTGGCCGAGCACGACGCCGCCGTCGGCCGTCATGCTTCCGGTGGCGATGAATGAGCTGCAAGACTGGCGGCCAAGCTTAGCTTTCCCATCCTTGATTTTCTTCAATTCCTGCGGCCACCAGTACCAGCTCAGTTCCAGGTAGGCGTTGTAGGCGATGATTTCGGCGCGCGAGGAGGGAACGCCCGCGGCCTGCATGCCCTCGACGATCCCATCCAGCTTGGCGAGGTTCTCTTTGTCAATCTTCCGCGCAAACATCGCGTCCGCCTTTACCAGCAACCAACTCCACTTCGTGGCGCTCAGGTATTCCCAGTCGGCGCGAATGGCTTTGGTGCCTTGCCTGATCTCATTGGCCAGGAGGTAGCCGTGCTGGAAGCCGCGTTCTCGAGGCGCGCCTTCGATGTGGACAAAGACCCAGCCGGCCTTCTCGTGCCGGTTGGCCTTGCTCAGCCAGGACTGTTGGACTTCAGGCCGAGGTGGGGCTTCCGCGCCCCGGGAAGGAAGGGGGAGAGAAAGGAGGGCCACGACCAGCAGGAAACGCAGGCAGGTGGTTCTCTGGTTACGGGCTGCGGCGTTCTTGGCAAGGCGGGACGCGCAATCAATTATCATAATGTCCTTATGTATCACCTGAATGGATCAGACACGCAAGGTCCGCTGTGGGGCAAGGTTTTTCCGTCGCCAGAGCGCGCCACAAAGCCACCGTGAGCCACCTTCGAGCCAACTACGAGCCAACTGCGAGCCAACCGGTAGGCACCCACAAGCCACCCCCATGCGACCTACAGGCCACTTGCAAGCCACTAGCAAGACAGGAGGTCCGTTGTTGTTCCGTAGGAGTTCCGTAGGAGTTCCGTTGTGTTCCCGTTACACCTCCGTTGTATCTCCCGGGCGCTACCGGGGTAAGCTCGGTTGCGCTGCCGATTCGCCACCGCGGCTCTGATCATTATTGACCGCGCCGGCTCGGCCGCTATTCAAATGAAATTGCACTTTCCCTTGTGGCCAAACAGAGTAGTAGCAGTAGCGACCTCAACATTGCAAATGACAGCGATTCGAGCATCCCGAGACGGTTCTGGCTGCGGAGCACAACTGGCCAGGCGGCGACACCTGCCGTTACGGCGGATCATCCTTGCCGCGCTCGTGGGGGCATGCGTCTGCACGCCGGCGGGGGCGGCGGACCGGTCACAGGCGCGGTCAATGGTCATCACGCGCCAGGGCATCGTGGCGACGGAACATCCGCTGGCGTCGCAGATCGGCGCGACCGTATTGGCCGAGGGGGGCAACGCGGTGGATGCGGCGGTGGCGGCGAACGCGGCGATGGGGGTGTTCGCGCCTATGGCCAATGGGATGGGCGGGGACCTGTTCGTGATGGTGTATGAGGCGAAGACGGGCAGGCTGTATGGTCTGAACGCGAGCGGTTGGGCGCCGGCTGGGCTGACACCGGAATTTCTGAAGAGCAAGGGCATCTCGGAAATGCCGCAGAGCGGGATTCATTCGGTGACAGTGCCGGGCGCGGTGGATGGCTGGGACAAGTTGCTCAGGCGTTTCGGGCGGAAGGGGCTGCGGGAGGTGCTAGCCCCGGCGATTCGTTACACGGACGAGGGGTTCCCGGTGAGCGAGATTTTCGCCAGCTATTGGGCGGACAGCACCGCCAAGCTGCGCCGGGATGCGAACGCAGCGAGCACGTTTTTGCCTGGGGGCCGCGCGCCGCGGCCAGGGGAGATCTTCCGCAACCCGGACCTAGCGTGGTCGTTGAAGCAGATAGCGGCGCATGGCCGGAAGGCGTTTTACGAGGGGCCGATTGCGAAGCGGATTGTGGCCCGGTCGAAGGAGTTGGGAGGGGCGCTGACCGCGGAGGACCTGGCCGACTTTTCGTGCGAATGGGTTGAGCCGATTTCGACGACCTATCACGGTTGGACGGTTTATGAATTGCCGCCGAACGGGCAGGGCATGGCGGCGTTGATCATGCTCAACCTGATGGAGAACTTTCCGCTGGCGGAGTACGGTCCGGGCTCGGCCAACGCTCTGCACGTGATGATCGAGGCCAAGAAGCTCGCGTATGCCGACCTGCTGCGTTATGCGTGCGACCCGAAGTTCACGCGGGTGCCGGTGGCGGGCCTGCTGTCAAAGGACTACGCGCGGGAACGGGCCAGGTTGATTGACATGGCCAGAGCGCAAGACCAAGTGGAACCGGGCCGGCCACCGGGGATAGGGACGGACACGACCTACCTGTGCGTGGTGGATGAGGAGGGGAACATGGTTTCCTACATTCAGAGTAACTACAATTCGTTCGGCTCGGGCGTCGTGGCGGGCGGCACGGGTTTCGCCCTGCAGAATCGCGGGGGGCTGTTCAGCCTGGACGCCGCCAGCCCAAACGTGCTGGCGGGGCATAAGCGACCGCTGCATACGATCATCCCGGCGTTCGCGCGCAAGGGCGAAGTGCTCATTGCTTTCGGGATCATGGGCGGCTGGAACCAGTCGCAGGCGCACGCGCAGTTCGTCTCGGACGTGGTGGATCACGAGATGAACATCCAGGCGGCACTGGAGGCGCCGCGGTTCACCAAGCAGACGTTTGCGGGTCGCGACGTGGAGGTGGAGGACCGAGTGCCGGCGGCGGTTCGGGCTGAGCTAGCGGCGCGAGGACACCAGATCGAGCTGCGCGGCGATTACGCGAGTTCGGTGGGTGGCGGGCAGGCGGTGCTGCGGGATTTTGCAACGGGCGTTAACTATGGAGCATCCGACCCGCGCAAGGACGGCGCGGCGATTCCACAGTTGCTGCCGGGTAAATGAGCGGGCGGAGTTTGAAGTCCGAGGTCCGAAGTCCGAAGGAAGGCCGAAGCCCGAAATCCGAACAAGGGTTGGGCCGATGGGCTCGGCCAGGATCGGCGGCTGTGCGTGCAGACGCACAGTTGCCAGAATGGAGGCGATGGGGTAAACGAAGGTTTCGGGAATCTTATAGCGTGGTATTCCCTGATTAAGCCCTGGTACAACACAATTCAACTTATGAAGACGCCCTTTAGCTCTCTATACTCTGTTCTGCCCGTGGCAGTGTTGTTCTACGGGTGCACGGCCTGGGCCGTGACCTTCACCAACGACGCCGCCATCGGCTTCAAGAACACCAACTACGACGGCCTGGATATTGTCGTCACCAACTGCACGCTGACGGTGGACGGGATGCATACGTTCGCCAGCCTGCAAGTGCTCAATGCCGGCAACCTCACGCATACGTACGCCCCCAGCGGCGCGCTGGAGAACGCGCGCAGCATTACTAACGAGCCGCAGGTGCTGAGCACGACCAACCTGGCGACGCTGTCCAACGCCAACGTGGTGGTGACCTCAATCGTAGTCCAGAATCTCGCCGGTCTGGTGACTTACACCAACGGCGTGGATTACCTGACCAGCCTGGAGACCAACGGCATGACGACACTGCTGTTGACCACCAACTCGGCCATCGCCGACGGGAGCACGAACTTGGTGAGCTACGATTTCCTGGGTCCGCCGGTGGCTGCCGGCTTAAGCCTGACGGTGACCGGGGACGTCACGGTGGCGCAGGGCGGGACGATCAATGCCGACGGCAAGGGTTACGGGCCCGGGGCGGGGCCTGGTGCGGGTGGGTCGTTTGGCAGCCCGCGGAGCGGCAGTGGGGCCGGTCACGGCGGCTCTGGCGGGCAGAGTGCGGGGGCTAATGGGACGACCGGTGGGGCAGCTTACGATTCGATTCAGCAGCCGACCTTGTTGGGAAGTGGCGGCGGCCCTGGTTACGCTGGCGTAGGCGGTGCCGGCGGGGGAAGCATCAAACTGGTCGTCGGGGGGGCTATGCGGGTGGACGGCAGCGTGACGGCGGACGGTGCGAACGGTGTGAACGAGCGTTCCGGAGGCGGTTCGGGGGGCAACATCTGGCTGAGCGCCCAAAGCTTCACTGGGACCGGCGTGCTTTCGGCCAACGGCGGCGCAGGCGAACCGGCGCAGGGGGGTGGCGGGGGCGGCGGCCGGATTGCCCTCTGGTATGACGCCAACGGATTCTCGGGCAGCATCCTTGCCCGGGGCGGCAGCGGCTATGTTTATGGCGGGGCCGGGACGATCTACACTCGGGTAGATAGCCAATCAACCGGCCAAGTACTGGTGGATAACGGCGGTGTGGTCGGGGGGAGCACACCATTGTCGTCGGTCAATGGGTTTGACCTCACCGTGCAAGGGGGGGCGATGGTTTCGCTCGTCCAATCGGTCGGAAATCCGCTGGGGCTCGGCAACCTGCTGGTGGCCTCCAACGCCTGGATCATCAACTCAATAGGCCTCTATGTCTCGGGAAACGCGACCATCCAGGCTGGTGGGGGCATCATCGCCGACGGGGGTGGTTATGCTGGCGGCCAGGGACCAGGAGCCGGGAAGGTTGACTCGGAGGCCTATACCGGGGGGGGAGGTGGGAATGGTGGTTATGGCGGGATGGGCGGGGCCTTGCCGACGAGCCAGTCTCCGAGCGCGTATGGCGGCGCAGCCTACGGCTCAGTAGCGGTACCAGGGCAGATGGGGAGCGGCGGCGGCTGCTACTCGACTCGCGGTACAGGAGGCGCAGGGGGCGGCTCGGTCTTCTTGGAAGTAGAGGGGACGTTGCTGGTGGATGGCAGGATTTCGGCTGATGGCAGCCCTGGACTTGCCGAGGGCAGCGGTGGTGGGTCCGGCGGCACCATTGTTCTGAACGTCCGCACGTTAGCGGGAGGAGGGACCATTTCAGCCAACGGTGGTTCAGGCAGTGGCTTTGGCTCGACAGGCGGCGGTGGAGGAGGAGGGGGACGCATCTCCATTTGGTGTGAGAATGGAGACCTGTTGTTCCTCGGAGGCATAACTGCCCGGGGTGGGAGTGGGTCTGCCTGGGGCGGGGCGGGTACAATCTCTACGGAGGCCGATAACCAGGAAGCCCCGCAGGTGCTTGTTGATAACGGTGGTCACTCTGGCACGAATACCCTTCTGGGCTCCGTGCCCTTCGGTAACTCCGGCTCTGACCTCACGGTGCAGGGTGGAGCGGTGGTCCTTCCACCAAGTTCCCTGTATGTCCGCACACTGCTGGTCGCTTCCAACGGATGGTTGAGGATCACCAACCAAACCCTGACGGTGAGAGGCAACGCCACTGTGCAAGCCGGCGGCGGCATCATCGCCGACAGCAGCGGTTACCGCGGCGGCTTGGGCCCCGGTGCAGGGAAGTATGCCAGCGGAACTTACGGCACCGTTGGGGGTGGGGCGGGCTATGGCGGCTACGGAGCTGCGGGCTCGATTCCCACGCCCCAGGCTGCTGTCGCTTATGGCGGCCTCGCTTATGGTTTGGTGAGCACGCCAACTGACCTCGGCAGTGGCGGCGGGGGTAATCCCAGCACGATCGTTGGCGGTGCGGGCGGCGGAGCTATTAATTTAAACGTGACCGGCGTGCTGCAGGTGTACGGGACAATCTCCGCCGCGGGCGGCGCTGGGAATAGCCCGAGCGCGGGCGGCGGGTCCGGTGGTTCAATCTTTCTGACTGTGGGCACGCTTTCCGGTTCCGGAGTAATCGCTGCCAACGGCGGCGCTGGCAACGACAGTGGTGGAGGTGGTGGCGGTGGACGCATCGCGATCGTTTACGGAGCTTATGACTTCTCCGGGGTCGTTTCCGCTTATGGCGGGGGCGGCTATGCGACGGGCGGCGCCGGGACGATTTACACCACGGTCAACGGTCAGTCATCGCTGGGCCAGGTGGTGGCGGACAATGGCGGGCAGGCAGGGACCAACACGACTCTTGGCTCGGCATCCCCAGGAGTTGTTAACCTCATTGTGAGGAACGGGGCTGTCCTTTCGCCGCCAAGTTCGCAAACCATCGGCACGCTGCTGGTGGCTTCCAACGGATGGGTGAGCATTGCCAAACAAACCTTAACGGTGACGGGTAACGCGATCGTCCAGGCGGGCGGCGGCATCATCGCCGACGGGACCGGTTACCCGGCTGGCCAGGGATTGGGAGCGGGTAGGTATGCAGAAGAGGGGGACTACGGCTTTGTCGGCGGCGGCGGCGGCTACGGTGGTTACGGGGCCAGCGGTGGAGGAATCCCAAACGCCTATGGTGGCGGCACCTATGGTTCGGCAACGGAACCGACTGACTTGGGCAGCGGAGGAGGCGGCCTCCTCGATCCGGAGGGGTCTATTCCTATGGGAGGCGCCGGCGGTGGCGCCATTAGCCTCAGGGTTAACGGAACGCTGGAAGTGGGCGGGACAGTCTCGGCGCGTGGGCTGGCCGGAACCGGCCCGAGCACGGGCGGCGGGTCGGGGGGGAGCATCTACCTGAGTGTGGGGGCATTGGCGGGTTCCGGGGTAATCTCTGCCAACGGCGGCGCGGGCAACTCCCTGGGCGGCGGAGGCGGCGGTGGACGTATCGCCATTTTTTATGTGGCGAATAGCTTCTCGGGGCTTGTGTCCGCCTACGGCGGTGCCGGTTACGTCGCGGGCGGCGCGGGCACAATCTACACGGAGTCCGCTGTGCTGCCGGGGCGCAACGTTCTGGTCGTAGTGGATAATGGCGGGCAGGCCGGAACAAACACAAGCTGGACGGACTTCGGCACGTTCAATGACCTGACCGTGCGAGGCGGAGCCGTCCTTGCGTCCTCGGCTTCACAAGCGGTGGGCAACCTCGTGGTCGCCTCCAACGGGTGGGTTGTCCTGACGGCCAATCAGGGGTCTGTGCCAACCCTGACCGTCGCCGGCAACGCCACCGTCCAGGCCGGGTGTGGGATCATCGCCGACGGCACCGGTTACGCGGCGGGCAAAGGACAGGGAGCGGGCAGGTCCACTTCCACCTCCTCCGGCAATGTCAGCAGTGGTGGGGGCTATGGCGGCAACGGCGGGAGCAGTGGAGGAACCGAACCAGTGCCGGGCGGCGTCAATTACGGTTCAGCGACACAGCCGACCGCGCCTGGCAGCGGCGGCGGCGCCTACTCGACCACATACCTTGGCGGCGCGGGCGGCGGGGGTGTTCACGTTAGCGTGACCGGCACATTGCAAGTGGATGGCCGGATTTCCGCGGCAGGTGGCGCGGCAATCAGTCCGAACTTCGGTGGCGGGTCCGGCGGCAGCATTTGGTTAACAGCGACGACACTGGCGGGTGCCGGCGTCATTTCCGCCAACGGCGGCGCGGGCAATGGACTTGGCGGGGGCGGTGGCGGCGGGCGCATTGCGCTGCAGTACTCCACGAATGTCTTCTTAGGGGTGTTGTCTGCGTATGGCGGTGGTGGTTATACCTCTGGCGGGGCCGGTACGATTTACACTAAGGCCGGTAGCCGGTTCTATGGCCAGTTGCTGGTGGACAATGGCGGGCAGGCCGGCACTAACACAAGCTGGACAGAGACCAGTACGGTGGACCTGACCGTCAGGGGCGGAGCCGTTGTCGCCCTGCCGGGCGGTCAGAATTTCGGCAACCTGCTGGTCGCCTCCAATGGATGGATAAGCCTAGGCACTCAGTTATTGGCGGTCACAGGCGATGCCACCGTCCAGGCCGGCGGGGGCATCATCGCTGACGGCACTGGCTACCCGTCAGGCCAAGGTCCCGGAGCGGGCAGATATGCCTCGAGCTCCGCTTCAGGGTATGTTGGCGGTGGCGGTGGCCATGGTGGTTATGGGGCAGCCAGTGGCGGGGTAATCCCAGGGTCTGGCGGGAGCACGTATGGGTCGGTGACCAGCCCGACGGACGCCGGAAGCGGCGGTGGCGGGGTCTCTCAAACTTCCTCGGCTGGCGGTGCAGGTGGCGGGGCCATCCATATGAACGTAACCGGCGCGCTAATGGTCAATGGCCGGGTTTCAGCCAACGGCGGGCTTGGCCTTGCCCAGGGCAGCGGTGGTGGGTCGGGTGGCAGTGTTTGGCTGACGGCAAGCACGTTGGCAGGTACTGGCGTTATTTCCGCCAACGGTGGCGCTGGTAACGAGCTTGGTGGCGGGGGCGGCGGGGGATACATTTCCCTCCAGTACGGCGCAAACGCTTTTGCGGGCACGATCAGCGCCTACGGCGGTGGCGGCTACGCCTGGGGCGGTGCGGGCACGATTTACACCAAGGCCAACAGTCAAGCCACGGGGCAGGTGCTCGTTGATAACGGCGGCAATTATGGCACGAACACTCCCCTGCCTTACCTGTCGCCTTTTGACCTCACCGTGAGGGGCGGGGCTGTCGCCTATCCCTCGAGCGCGTACCTGGAATTGAGCAACCTTTTCATCAATGCCGGCGGCTCTTTGACTTGCACCGAAAGCCAAACCAACCTCGACGTGTCGGTCTTAGGCAACGCAGTCATTGACACCAATGGAGTTGTCGCCGTTGATGGCAACGGCTTCGCCGCAGGCACCGGCCCCGGAGCCGGATTGACCAAGAATTCGATCGGCAGCGGAGCGGGCTACGGCGGCAACGGCGGGGCTTCGTCTGTATTGCCTGGCGGCACAAACTACGGCTCCATCCAACAGCCCGTGGACCGCGGCAGCGGCGGCGGGCTTGGCTATGGAACGGCAACGGGTGGTTCTGAAGGTGGCGGAGCGATTCGCCTCACTGTGGGTGGCACCCTGACGCTGAACGGCTCGCTCAGTGCCGAGGGGAAGGCTGGTTTGCAGGATAACGCCGGTGGCGGTTCGGGCGGGAGTGTCTGGCTGACGGTTGGGGCGCTAGCCGGCGGCGGTGCCATTATGGCGGATGGCGGCGCCGGTGAGCTGTATCTGGGCGGCGGCGGCGGGGGAGGGCGCATCGCCATCTACACCCCCTTTAACGGTTTTGGCGGCCTAGTCTCGGTCGCAGGAGGGGCAGGCGCTTCGTCGGGTCAAACGGGCTCCGTCTTCTACGCCACGGACCCTGCGGCTCCGCAGGTGGTCTCCTCGGCCCCGGTGGGCACTTTCACCGCTGCCGTCAGCAGCGCCGAAATCGTGTTCAGCACCCCCGTAAACCCGTATTCGGTTGCGGCCCCGAATGTCGGTCTCACCGCACCGGGCGGTGTGGCCGTGAGCGGCTTGATGGTTGTTCCGCTCAGTCCCTACGACTTCCAAATCAGTTTCCCCGCCCAGACGGCGCAAGGGGACTACACTCTAACCGTCGGCCCGCAGGTTCAGGACCTTTCAGGCCAGCCGATGTCCCAGGTTTACACCAGCATGTTCTCCATCGTCTGGGCGGTGGTCCAAGGCTCGGTCACCGACCCCAACGGCCTGCCGGTGTCAGGTGTGCTGCTCCAGCCGAACGGCGGGGTGCCCGCCACCATCACTGACACCAACGGCAACTACGTGCTGGGTGTGCCGCCGTCAGTGACGATCAACGTTGTGCCTTCGAAGACCAACCTGATGTTTGTGCCCAGTTCCCGCACCTATGTCAACGTGACTACTTCCATCTCGAACGAGAATTACCTGGCCGTGAGCACGGTTGCGCCTGCCTTGGCTACCCAAGTTCATACCAACACGTACATGGTGAGCTGGTATGGCATCTCGGGCGTGACTTATCAGACGCTCTACTCGACCAACCTGGTGAACTGGTTGCCGTATGACGTTTCGCTCCCGGGAACCAACGGTCCGCTGCAACTGCTGGTGCCGCTGGGCACCGACCCGAGCATGTTCTTCCGCGTGGGAGCCAGTTATTGATCGCCAGACGGATTTAACGCAGCGCGCCCAAAACCACCCCTGGCACCGGCCCCTGGGGATAGCTCTGGCTCATTGCCCTCATCGCCTCCGCACTGAGCCGGCAATCCAATCCGCTCAGGTTGGCAAATCCTGGCTCCAGGACGCGGCTGCCTTTGTCAATGCCGAGGTCGGCTTGAAAGTCACTCAGCCTCGCATAGCTCTGGTGCCGCCCCCACGTCACGCCCCACTCGAACCAGCCTTGCCCCGGTTCGGCAAAATAGAAGTTTTCCTCAAAGCTTAGCCGCAGCTTTTCCAACGTGAGTCCTTCGGGCTGGCCGTTGCTGCTCCTGGCCGCGTAGGCACCCGCGATATCCCCGGGTTTGGACGCATTGCCTGCCGGCGCCCCTTGGGCCTCCGCCGTTTTGGCCGGCCATTGACGACCGTCTTTCATGTCGAACCATCCCCAAATCTGCGCCTCACGGTTCAGGGCGATGATGTTATTTCGGATCAGGTCATCATGATTCCAGATCGGCTCCTCGGCCCTCTTGCCAATCCTCGGCGTCGTGCGCGTCTGCTCGCGGAAATTGAACCCTTCCCGATTGGCCACAATCAGGTTGCGCTCGACCACACATTCCGGGCTGCTGGAAAGAGAGATGCCCGCCTGCGCGCCCCAGGCTCCGGCGGTTGCGGCGAAACCGTTGCCGACAATTACATTGTCATGCGCCTGCAAGGCGAATGAAATCTCGCAGAAGATCCCGCTGTCCTCGTTGTCCGCCAGCAAGCATTGGCGCACGGTGCAATGCTCGTTGCCGATATCGAACCAAACGCCGTTGCCGCGGTTGCGCACAAACCGGCTTCGCTCCAGCACTGCGTCGCGGCACAACACCAGCTTGTCGCCGCCGGCCTCCCACCCTCGGTCAAAGCCCTTGGTGTTATTGTCCTCTACCAGGCACTCGGTGAACAGCAGTTGATGGGCGCCGTTCGCACCAAACCCCATCTGCCCGTTGTCTCGAAAAACACACCGGCGCACGACCTGCTGTTCGCCGGTAAAGGTCGCTCCGCTGGCGTTCATAGACTCGGCGGTGCAGTCTTCGATTAGGTCACGCGAACCGGCGAGCACCACCGCCCCGTGCTGTGCCATGTTGGCCGCAAAGCGAAAATGCAACCCCCGCAACTGCACGCAACTGCCTTCCACCCGGACAATTTCCTGCCGAACCGACGCCTCGACAAACACCTTGTTCAGGTCGCGGCTCCCGGGATCCCAGACCCGCAACACCTGGTTGGAAACGTCCACAAAGAACGTCCCTGGGGCCAGCTGGCTCCCCTCCAGCACCTGGCGGAGCAGATAGCCCTCAACCGCCACCTGTTCGCAGCGGCCAATGAGACGGTGATACTCGTCGTCCGGATGGGTCATGTGCCTGGACCACCCGATGGACCGGTGCGTCCAAGGCACGCGGAAGACCGGTCGCCCGCCTTTCGCTCTCTGCCAACCGGTCAGGCGATCGGCTCCCGTGAGCACCACGCGCGCGCCCGGAGCCGACTCGAAACGGATCGGCGCCTGCTCCGTGCCGCTGGTCTTGAACACCACCTGTTCGCGGTAAGTACCGTCGCGGATCACCACGGTGTCGCCCGGTGCGACTTTCACAGCCGCCCGGCTGATGGTCTTCCAGGGCCGCTCTCGGGTTCCGTCGCCGTCATCGCTAGCCTGCGGGTTGCGCTGCGCGACTTCGTACGTCGCCGCCTGAACGGAAACACTCAACACCACCGCGAGCCACCCCGCGCGGCTGAAATACTGCCAACGCATGCGATCAGTGAAACAGAACATCGAGCGGGATACTTGCACCACGAACCAAGGCAAGCCGAAGCGACTACTCACCGCTACTTCTTCGGGCCTTTTGCCAGGGCTGCGGTCGCCGGGGAAGCCGGCGAGGCGGCTGCCTGACCGGCTGCTGGCAACGCGGCGAAGCCCTTGGCTACCAGTTCCGCCGCCTTGGCATCGCGCACCTTCAAACTGATGCTGTCGAGCACGACCACAATGACCCGCTGGCCGTGGCGAGCGGCGGTAACCGCGATGGAGTAGCCCGATTGCGCAATATAGCCGGTCTTGAATCCGTCACACCCTTCGACGCGGGCCAGCAGATGGTTGTGCGTGCGCATTTGGATCGTCTTTCCAGCGACGTTCGGGCGGAACGGGCGCTCGCGAGTGGACGTGTAGCGCAATGTGTCACTGTGCTTGAGCAGCTCGCGGCAAAGGAGCGACAGGTCCCGGGCGGTGGTGACATCATGCTCCTGGCCTTTCCCGGGTGGCAGGCCATGGACCGAGTGAAACACGGTGCTTGCCATGCCGAGCTCTTTAGCTCGCCGGTTCATGAGCTCGATGAACCCGTCAGTGCTCCCCGCGACTTTTTCGGCGAGGGCCACCGCCGCGTCGTTGGCGGATTGGACCATCAGCGCGTACAACATCTCATCTACCGTGAACGACTCCTTGTCGGCCAGCCAGACCCGCGAACCCCCGATATGCGAGGCTTTGGCGCTCACGGGCACCTGGTCCTGAAATGAAAGCTGCTTCTGCTCGATCTTCTCCAGGATGATAAGCAGGTCCATCAGTTTCAGAACACTTGCCGGATAACCCTTCGCTTCGGCCTGATTCTCGTACAGGACCTTGCCCGTGGTGGCGTCCACAACGATGGCCCCTAGCCAGGGATCCCGGGCAATCGTCTTCCTGCTCGCTGATTTGGCGGTCGAGGAGGAGGTGGATTTGGCGGTGATCGCAGCGGCCTCTGCCATCGGTTGTCCTGCGCATAGCAGCAGCAACAACCCGAGCGTGAAGGTGTTCAACGGTTTCATCATTATCATCAAAGCTCTCTATTGGGACGCTCAGCTTCTTCGCGACCAGGGGCGCCGTCAAGCAGGCAGTTGGTTGTCGCATGTTTTCCCCGCACGCCGCCGACGGGATTCCTGGCATCTTCATCAGCCTCGCCGATGTTCATCGCTTTTCAGGGGAACGTATTGCGCTGGGGTCGCCCGTCGGTGGCGGAGCGTGGTCGGCTTTCGCTGGAGGACCGAGTAGTTCTGTCAGCATCGGCTTCAGATCGTCCGCCCAGACCTGATACGCTTTGAGCGTCGGATGAAGTTGGTCGGCATTCATCATGCCTGGGAACAACCTGCCTTCCTTGTCCGCGAGCTTGTCGTTAATATCGAGGTACCGGACTTTCTTGCCGTCGGCCATTCGCGCAATGTTGCGATTGATCTGATTGATCGTCGGAATCACAGCCATGCTGTCATTGCGCGGAAGAATCGCCGTCATGATGACAGTTGCGTTTGGGGCCTTGGCCTGACACAGATCAAGGAGAGCCTCTAGCCCCTGGGTGATGTCCTCGACCTTTTCTGCATTACCCGGCTCAGTGCCTACATTATTAACGCCGGCGAGCACAACGATCACCTTCGGATTTGCGCCCTCAAGCTCACCGTTTTGGAGGCGCCAAAGGATGTTCTCGATCCTGTCGGCTCCCCAGCCAAAGTTGGCCGCGTTCCAGCCAAAGAAGTTCGTCTTCCAATTCTCAAGCAGTGGCTGGTACTGCGGGTCGGTGGCACCCCAACGGCGTGTAATGGAGTCGCCCACGAAGAAAACGTCTATGCCTCCTTGCTTAGCCTTTTCGACTAGCTGGTGGTGGGCCAGGAGCGAATTCGAATCCGTTCGCGGCTGCGGGTAGCTCGCCGGGCTCGATCGGCTACCCGATGGAGATTCCATCTGAGACCTGCCCGCAGGGGTAGCGGGAGCGGAGTGCTTGCTAAGCTTCTTCGCCCACGCGATGAAATACTTCATGTTCGATCGGTCCTCATGACCGCCATCGTGTTGGCGCCACGCCAGTTCACCGTCGAGCATACCGGTGTTCACCGGCGGCATCTTGGCGGTGCGATAATCTTCCTTCTCGCCAATGTCCCGCACTCCGAGCAGGCGGAACACCGGCCCGGCGGCAACGGCCGCCATGTAACTGCCCTGTTGGTCCAGCCAATTGGCATCCCCGCGTTCGGGCACACCGTAACTGATGAAGGTGAGCCGGGGGGCGCACAACGCGATCAACATGTGTGCATCCACAGGTAGATCCCCGGCGTTCTTGCTGCCAAAAGACGATTCCGCCGCGCCATACTTGAGGAAGTTCCCCGACATCCAATGGTACTCGCCCGAGCCTGTCAGGTTCTCCACTGCCTCCCCAAAATTGCGGCGGTGCAGCTTCGCGCCGCCTTCACCAGAAGACCCAACCAGAGCCCTGGCAAACCGCGGTTCGAAGGCCATGGCGACCAGCGCGGCCTTCCCGAATCGTGAGACACCCTCGATCCCAACTTCCCTGGTGTCCACGGCAGGGTCCGTTTCCAGATAATCCAGACCGCGTCCAGCGCCCCAGGCCCAGGCACGCAGTGCGCCCCAATCGTCTGGCTTACGGGGCTGGCCCTTATTAACCAAACCTATGATGCCTTTGGTTAGCCCAGCGCCATCGTCCGCCTGGATGCTTCCAGGGTTGATGATGGCGTACCCCCAACCGGCCGCGAGCAATTGCTCGGTTGACGGAGGGTCCTTGAATGGACCACCGAACTCGGGAAAGCGGTTTGTGGCCACGAGAGAGCCGGCCAGCCGCGGCATGCCGTCACCGCCAAACCCGCCGAACATCATGAGGACCGGCACGCGGTCTTTGGCCGTCGCCGGAGTCACTAGCGTCATACGAATATCAACGGTGATCGCCGGGCAGCCCGAGTTGTCAACATGGCCGATGAGTCGTTTGCCGTTGGCGGGTAAATTGCCGACCAGCCCATCCGTAATATTCGAAACCACCGTCCAGGTTACCTTGGGCACGTGCTTCGGCACCCGCCCAATCACTTCCCGCTCGAAATCCTCAACGATCTCGGGCCGCCGCTGTTTGACCCACATCTCTGCCGTCGTGACCTTCTGCCCGTTCTTGAGCGTCAGGACATCGGGCAGATCTGGGAAAGGATTCGCCTTGGCAGGGTCGTAGTTCGCCGAATTCGTCCTGCCCGGTTGTCCGCTGGGTCCTGGACGCAGCCGGATGATGCCCAACTGCTCCATCATGTTTTTATGATCCTGCTGGGTGGTCCAGTTCACAGGTCCGCGGGCTTTGTCCGGTTCGGTCGAGGACGGGTTGGCGGTTTGCCCGGGCAGAACCCCAGGCGGCCCCAGAAAGGCGAGGAGGCAAAAGGCCAAACCGGGACCGAGGCTTAAGTGTGCGAGCTTCTGCATAGAGTCTCGAAACATACAGGCAAATCTGCACCGGACCGATGGTCCGCGATGCGTTACCGCGCACTGCGACATCAATACATCAACGGGCACCGGTTATCTAATCAGATGGCACATTCTGGCGAAGCGGGGCAGAAACGTCCAGCAGAGGCGGGGAGGCGGGTTGACACGTCCCCACCGCTAGCCTGGTGCCATGTTGCCGGCGAAGACCCGACCGATCACCCGGCACGATTACGAGGAGATGCCTCCAGGGCCGCCGTACTATCAAGTCATCGAAGGGGACCTTGTCCTGTCGCCATCACCTCGCCCCTCCTGCCAGGGCTCCGTCTCAGGGCAGCTTCCATCTTCAAGTCCCCGCTGCGGAAATAAACCCCGGTTCTCCGCGGAGGCAACAGTCGCCGGGCCGGTTAGGTCCTACTAAAGTGCCTTCATCACCTTCGCCGCCGCCTTCACCGTCCGCTTAATGTCCGCCGGAGTGTGTGCAGCGGACAGGAACCCCGCCTCGAATTGCGATGGTGCCAGGTAGATTCCCTCCGCCAGCATCCCATGAAAGTACTTCTTGAACCGGTCACGGTCGCTCTTCATCGCATCAGCCACGTTATGCACCGGTTCGCTCGTGAAGTAACTGCAAAACATGGAACCACAGCGATTGAACTGCACCGGCACGCCGGTGGCCTTTGCGGCGTCTTTCATTCCGGCTTCGAGCGCCGCGCCAAGCTGCTCCAGCTTCACGTAGGCATCGCTCGCCGCCAACTCCTCCAGCGCCGCAATGCCCGCTGCCATCGCCACCGGGTTCCCGCTTAGTGTGCCCGCCTGATAAACCGGCCCCACTGGAGCCAGGCAATCCATGATCTCCGCGCGCCCGCCGAACGCGCCCACCGGCAAACCGCCCCCAATGACTTTCCCAAAGCAACTCAGGTCCGGTGTAATGCCAAACCGCTCCTGGGCGCCACCCTTCGCCAAACGGAACCCAGTCATCACTTCGTCAAACAACAGCAGCGCGCCGTTGGCCGTCGCAATCTCGCGCAGAAACTCCAAATAGCCGGCCTTCGGCAAGTACAGACCGGCGTTGCCCGGCACTGGCTCCACAATGATCCCCGCCACCTGCCCCTTGTTCGCCTCGAAGGCCGCTGCTACCGCCTCCGGATCATTGAATGGCAACACAATCGTGTGCTGCGTGAACGCTGCCGGCACCCCGGCGCTGTCGGGGTTCCCGAACGTCAGCGCGCCCGAGCCGGCCTTCACCAATAGCGAATCCGCGTGCCCATGGTAACAGCCGTCAAACTTGATGATCTTGTCCCGCTTGGTGAACCCGCGCGCCAGGCGGATGGCCGACATCGTGGCCTCAGTGCCTGAGTTGCACATCCGCACCTTCTGCACGCTCGGCACCCAAGCGCAGATCATCTTCGCCAGCGTGACCTCGAACGGGTTCGGTATCCCGAAGCTGGTGCCGTCTTGCGCCGCCGCCCGCACGGCCTTGATGATCTTCGGATGCGCATGGCCGAGAATGGCCGGCCCCCAGGTGCCGACGTAGTCAATATACGCGTTGCCGTCCACGTCCCACACCCGCGCCCCCTTCGCCTTGTTGACGAAGAACGGCTGGCCGCCCACAGCGCGAAACGCCCGCACCGGTGAGTTGACGCCGCCGGGAATGCACTTCAACGCCTCGGCAAAAAGCTGCTCGGATTTGGCCCGCGAGGTCATAGCGCCATTATCCGGAGAACCAGCACGAGGGTCGAGGCGAAATCTCACACCCGTGCCACTTAGTGCTTGGGCAAGCCACTGCGTTTGTGGCTTAATCGCCGTGTGAGGCGCCGCATCGAATACCGCCTGCCTTATTCACGCAAGAGCCGGCGAAGCCGTTTTCTGTGGCTGCTTGCGCTGCTCGGGCTGAGCGTGGCTGGCTGGATTTGGTGGCATGCCCGCGAAACGCGGGCACCGGCGACGAAAGAAAAAACCACCCCCGTCCCGCCGACGTTTCAGCACGTGCCTCAACCCAAACCACCGTCCGCAAAGGTGCAAGGACAGCCGCCGCCACGCACCGTCCCGGTACTCCCGCCCCGTCCAATCGCGAAGCCAGGCCCCGCACCAACCCCACCCGGAGTCTTCCCGCACCCCGTCCAGAACGTGCTCGAAGCGCAACTGGCCCTGGCGCGCCAGGGCATTGGCTCCGGCTCGCTCGATGGCCTCCTCGGTCCTCAGACCCGCGCCGCCCTGCGCACATTCCAGCAAAAGGAGCGCCTGCCCGTTACCGGCACGCTTGACCCGGCCACCCAGGAGCGGCTGCTCCTGGCCACTGCACCCTATACGACCTATATCGTCACCACCAACGGCCTGGCTCGCCTGCAGCCGCTGAGCCGCACCTGGCTCGGCAAATCCCAACAGACGGCCCTCGACTATGAGAGCATTCTCGAACTGGTCGCCGAGACAAGCCACTCCCACCCGAACCTCATCCGCCGTCTCAATCCTGCCGTTGATTGGACCAATGTGGTCGCGGGCACAACCTTGCAGGTGCCGAACATCGCCTACACCGATCCAGACGCCAAAGCCGCCTTCGCTACCATCAGCCTGAGCGGCAAGGTGCTCGAGGCCTTTGATGCTCACACAAATCTGCTTGTGCACTTCCCGTGCAGCATCGCCCAACGCGTCGAAAAGCGGCCCATCGGTGAACTCCACGTCGCCGTCATCGCCCCGAACCCGAACTATACCTTCGACCCGGACGTGTTCCCCGAATCCGCCGAGGCGCGGCAGTTGCAAACAAAACTCGTCCTGCCGCCCGGGCCTAACAACCCCGTCGGCGTGGCGTGGATTGGCCTCGACAAACCGGGTTACGGCATTCACGGCACCCCTACCCCCGAACAGGTTGGCCGGACCGAATCCCACGGCTGCTTCCGGCTCGCCAACTGGAATGCCGAGTACCTGCTCAAATTGGTTTGGGTCGGCATGCCCGTGTATGTCGAGCCATGAGGACGGCGAACCCGGACCCGGCCTCGGAGCGCCGGCATGCTGCCGGCTTGCTCGCCCCAAGTAGTGGCGTAAGCCTCCGGCTTGCGGAGTCCGAACAAGCCTCTGGCTTGTCACCCCCAGCCCATCCCACGTCATCTGGCCTCAGCAACCCAAAGGGTCGCTGGCACCTTGCCAAGCCGCAAGCTCGCCCCACTTCAGCATTCAGGCCTCACGGAGATGCGGCCGGACCCACCCTACGCCAGCCCCCCAGGTTTACAAACCGGCCTCCCCGTATAACATGCTGCCATCGTGCATGAAGTTGGCTTAAGCGCTCGGCTGAAGCTCACGGTCCGTGGCGCAGTCCAGGGCGTGGGGTTCCGCCCCTTCATTTATCGGCTCGCCACCGGAGCCCGGCTTGCCGGCTGGGTCAACAACTCCGCTCAAGGCGTCTTCATTGAAGTCGAAGGTCCCCGCGCCGCGCTCGAGACATTCCTCCTGCGCCTCGAATCGGAAAAACCCGCGCGCAGCTCCGTCCAAAGCCTCGAAGCCACTTGGCTCGACCCCGTTGGCTACCCCGCCTTTGAGATCCGCGAGAGTGAACCCGGCGGAGCCAAGACCGCGCTGGTCCTCCCGGACATCGCCACCTGTCCCGATTGTCTGGCCGAGATCTTCGACCCACACAACCGCCGCTACGGCTACCCATTCACCAATTGCACCAACTGCGGCCCGCGCTTCAGCATCATTCAATCGCTCCCCTACGACCGCGCGAACACCTCGATGAAGCGCTTCACCATGTGTCCCCAGTGCCAGGCCGAATACGACAACCCGCTAGACCGCCGTTTCCACGCGCAGCCCAACGCCTGCCCGGTCTGCGGCCCGCAACTGGAATTGTGGGACCAGAACGGAAACCCGGTGCCTGCCTCGGCCCGCGGAGCGCAGCCTTCGGGCCGCAGCAGCGCCGAGCGCGCGCACGGGCAACCAAAGCAAGTCCCCACGTCCTCCGCACCTCCCACCCTCCTGCAGCCTGTAGGCTGCGCCCCACTCACACCGCCCCAGCCTCACACAACTGCCACCAGCCACGCAATTATCTCGGCCGCCGCCGAAGCCATCCGCCAAGGCCAAATCATCGCCGTCAAGGGCCTCGGCGGCTTCCACCTCATGGTGGCCGCGCACAACGACGACGCAGTCCGGCGTCTGCGCGAATTAAAACATCGCGAAGAAAAGCCCTTCGCCCTGATGTTCCCTTCACTCCCATCCGTCAAAGCCGCCTGTGAAGTCTCTCCCCTCGAGGAGCGCCTCCTCCAATCCCCCGAAGCCCCCATCGTCCTCCTCCGTGTTCACGTTTCACGTTTCACGTTTCACTCTCCAACCTTGTCCCCCTCCATCGCCCCAGCCAACCCTAACCTCGGCGTCCTCCTCCCCTACACCCCCCTGCATCACCTGCTCCTGTCCGCCCTCGGCTTTCCCGTCGTCGCCACCAGCGGCAACCTTAGTGACGAGCCTATATGCACCGACGAGCGCGAAGCCGTCCAACGCCTGGGCGGCATTGCCGACCTGTTCCTCGTCCACAATCGCCCCATCGTCCGGCACGTGGACGACTCCATCACGCGCGTGATGCTGGGCCGCGAACTGGTCCTGCGCCGCGCCCGCGGCTACGCCCCTTTGCCAATCCAGCTCCCCTCCTCAATCGGCAATCGGCGATCGGCAATTGGCTATTCTGTCCTTGCCGTCGGCACCCACTTGAAGAACACCGTCGCCCTCTCCATAGGCCCCCAGGTTTTCATCAGCCAGCATATCGGCGACTTGGAAACCGACCAGTCCTTCGACGCCTTCCGCCGCGTCATTGACGACTTCCAGACCCTCTACGACTCCCACCCCACCCTCATCGCCGCCGACGCCCACCCCGACTACCTCTCCACCCACTATGCCCAAGACCTCGCCAAGTTAGGGCGCGCTGTCCCCAGCGCGCCGCCCCCAGGTAGGGTCCGCTCGCCGAGCGAACCTGCGACCAGCGCCCCCGGCGAGACCGCCCTGCCAAACGACGGCGCGCTAGGGACAGCGCCCCCTACCCCTCCGGATCCTCATCGTCCGACCCTCCTCCCTCAACTCATCCGCGTACAGCATCACATCGCCCACGTCCTGTCCTGCATGGCCGAGAACGAGCTTGAGCCTCCGGTCCTCGGCGTCTCCTGGGACGGGACCGGCTATGGCCTCGACGGCACTGTTTGGGGTGGCGAATTCTTCCTCGTCACGGATACCGCTTGTGAGCGCGTCGCCCACCTTCGCCCCTTCCGCTTGCCCGGCGGCGACGCAGCCGTGAAAGAGCCGCGCCGCTCCGCCCTGAGCCTGCTCTACGAAATCTTCGGCGAGGCGGCCTTCGCCAAAACCAGCCTCCCCACGTTGCAATCCTTTTGCCCCGCCGAGTTGGGTCCGCTCAAGACCATGCTAGCGCGCGGCGTCAATTCCCCGCAGACCTCCAGCGCTGGCCGCCTCTTTGACGCCATAGCCTCCCTCCTCGGCCTGCGCCAGCAAGTCCATTACGAAGGCCAAGCCGCCACGGAACTCGAATTCGCCCTGGCCGACGCCGAGCCAACCAGTGAAGCCTACCCATTCCCCATCCCCTCCGATCACGTTTCACGTTTCACGTCTCACCACCCCCTCCTCCTCGACTGGTCCCCCATGATCCAATCCATCCTCTCCGACCTGAACCACCACATCCCCCTCTCCCGCATCTCCGCTCGTTTCCACAACGCCCTCGCCGAAGCCATCGTCGCCCTCGCCAAGCACTTCGGCCAGACGCGCGTCGTCCTGTCCGGCGGCTGCTTCCAGAACCGTTACCTGACCGAGCGCACCGTCCAACGCCTGCGCGAAGAAAACTTCCGCCCGTATTGGCACCAGCGTATCCCCCCCAACGACGGCGGCATCGCCTTGGGCCAAGTCGTTGCCGCACTGCGCCGGGGAGGTGCGGTCTGCTGCGGAGCAAGTAGCGCAGATTTGTAATCTGCTGTATCGCCGAATTGCATTCGGCCAGGCGTTGTTCCAATCGAACGCGCGGCGGATTACAAATCCGCGATAGGGCAGAATGCAATTCTGCGCTACCATTGCCCCCCCGCCTGACTCCGTGTAGGCTTAACCGCAATGTGTTTGGCTGTTCCAGGTAAAATCACCAGCATCAGTGGCGAAGACCCCCTGCTGCGCACCGGTAAAGTAGATTTCGGCGGCATCCTCAAGGATGTCAGCCTCGCTTTTGTCCCCGAAGCCCAACTCGGCGATTACGTCATCGTCCACGTCGGCTTCGCCCTCAGCCGCGTTGACGAAGCCGAGGCCCAACAGGTCTTCGAGTATCTCCGCGAGATGCAAGAACTGAGTGAGCTGGACGGTAGTGGGGCAGGCGTCCCGCCTGCCACCCCAGCCGTCTCCCCCTCACCACCCGCCTCTCCGGCCCGATGAAATACCTTGACGAATACCGCGATGCCGGGGCCGCGCACCAATACGCCCGCGAACTCGCCCGCATCACCACGCGCCCCTGGTCGCTCATGGAAGTCTGCGGCGGCCAGACCCATGCCATTGTTAAATTCGGCCTTGACGAGCTGCTCCCTCGGCAAGTCACCCTCATCCACGGCCCCGGTTGCCCGGTCTGCGTCACGCCTGTCGAGCTCATCGACAAAGCCCTGGAGATCGCTGCCCGGCCCGACGTCATCTTCTGCTCGTTCGGCGACATGCTCCGTGTGCCGGGCAGCACCGCCGACCTGCTCTCCGTCAAAGCCGCTGGCGGGGATGTCCGCATCACCTATTCCCCGCTCGACGCCGTCAAACTCGCGGAAGAAAACCCGGCCAAAGAGATCGTCTTCTTCGCCGTCGGCTTCGAGACCACCGTCCCTACCACCGCGATGGCCGTCTATCAAGCCGCCCAAAAGGGCCTCAAGAACTTCTCCCTGCTCGTCTCGCACGTCCTGGTGCCCCCGGCCATCGAGGCCATCCTCAGCGCCCCCGACCGCCGCGTGCAGGGCTTCCTCGCCGCCGGCCACGTCTGTACCGTCATGGGCTTCGAGGAATATCTCCCCATCGCCGCAAAGTATCGCGTGCCCATTGTGGTGACGGGGTTTGAGCCTCTCGACATCCTCCAAGGCGTGCTGATGTGCGTCCAACAGTTGGAAGCCGGCCGGGCCGAAGTCGAAAACCAATACACCCGCTCCGTCCGCCGCGAAGGCAATCGCCCCGCCCAGCAGCTCATTCACCAGGTCTTCCAGGTCACCTCGCGCAAATGGCGGGGCATCGGCGAAATCCCCCAGAGCGGCCTCGGCCTGCGTCCCGCCTACGCCGCCTTCGACGCCGAGAGCAAATTCGGCGTCGCCAGCCTCCGCGTCGAGGAACCGACCGAATGCCTCAGCGGCCTAGTATTGCAGGGCAAGATCAAGCCCCACGAATGCCCCGCCTTCGCCACCCGCTGCACCCCCGAGCACCCCCTCGGCGCCACAATGGTTTCCTCCGAAGGCGCCTGTGCCGCCTACTACCGCTACCGCCGCGACCCCGCCCCCGCGGCGAGTTGACCCACGCCCCATGACCCTGGCGTCTCCTCCCTGGCGTGCCTCGCTCGGCCTTCGGATTTCGGCCTTCCTTCGGCCTTCGGCCTTCGGCCTTCGGACTTCCTAACACACGCTATGCCCACTGCCCCCAACTTCACCTCATCCTGCCCTTTGCCCATCCAGGACTACCCCCAAGTCCTGTTAGGCCACGGCGGCGGCGGCAAGCTCATGCACCAGCTCATCGGCAAGCTCTTCCTCCCCGCCTTCCGCAACCCGCTCCTCGAAGCCCAGCACGACGCCAGCGTGTTCGACATCGCCGGCCAGCGCCTCGCCTTCACCACTGATTCCTACGTCGTGCGACCCCTCTTTTTCCCCGGCGGCGACCTCGGTTCCCTGGCCGTCCACGGCACGGTCAACGACCTGGCGATGGCCGGCGCGCGTCCGCTCTATCTCAGTGCCGCCTTCATCATCGAAGAAGGCCTGCCAATGGACACCCTCTGGAAGATCGTCTCCTCCATGCAACAAGCCGCGCAGAAGGCTGGCGTGCAGATCATCACCGGCGACACCAAGGTAGTTGACAAAGGCAAAGGCGACGGCCTGTTCATCAACACCGCCGGCCTAGGCATCCTGGAGCACACCCTGAAAATCGCCCCCCAAAGCGTCCAGCCCGGCGACGCCATCCTCGTTAACGGCGACCTCGGCCGCCACGGCATGGCCGTCATGGCCGTCCGCGAAGGGCTGGCATTCGAGAGCGCCATCGAGAGCGACTCCGCCCCGCTCGCCGAGCCCGTCCTCCAACTCCTGCGTGCCGGCATCGAAGTCCACTGCCTGCGCGACCTCACCCGCGGCGGCCTCACCAGCGTCCTCAACGAAATCGCAGAAGCCGCCAACCTCGCCCTGCACGTCGAGGAAAAGCTGATCCCCGTCCGCGAAGACGTCCACGCCGCCTGTGAGATTCTCGGCCTCGACCCCCTGCAAGTCGCCTGCGAAGGCCGCTTCGCCGCCTTCATGCCCGAGCACGACGCCGACCGTGCCCTGGAAATCCTGCGTGCCCACCCGACCAGTGCCGCTGCCACCCGGATTGGCAAGGTTTCCGACCAGCGTGCCCCCAAGGTGCTCCTGAAAAGCACCATCGGCCCCCAACGCATCCTCGACATGTCCTCCGGCGAACAACTACCGCGTATCTGCTGAGTGGACTAGCTCGATTCCCCCTCCCGCCACGTAGCTGCAACCGCGAGCCTATCACCACGCTTGCAAGTGCCTACTAGGTGCCTAGTTCCCTGATAGCTCCCTAATAGTTCCCTGATAGTTCCATAATAGATCCATGATAGCTCCCTAATAGCTCCCTAATAGCTCCATAATACATCCATGATAGTTCCAAGATAGTGGTTCAGTGCCAACTGGCTCCCCTCTCCAATACTGCCCGGGCGTCCTTGGCCCTCGGCTTTCGGCCTTCTTTCGGCCTTCGGTTTTCGGCCTTCGGACTTCGCCACCCGATGACCCTCAGAATCTCACCGCACCCCTCGTCCCGCCCCGCCCCCCATCCTACGCTCCACTGTCATTGAGGTTGGGTGACATAGTATTTGCCTACATTCATAACCTGCTGATAATCAATGATTTGGGTTGTACTTTTTCGTTAGCACCCCCATTAACCTGGGGATGCAAACGATTATCCACG
>Ga0326727_10004493_pt1 | contig 41779 bp, 37 predicted proteins | sample MB2enrmetagenome_FD_207643 | JGI IMG/M metagenome (GOLD analysis project Ga0326727, IMG submission 207643) | Lab enriched peat soil microbial communities from McLean, Ithaca, NY, United States - MB29MY | ecosystem: Environmental > Terrestrial > Soil > Wetlands > Peat | place: USA: New York...
GTACCGCATGAAGGAGCGCTTGAGAGTCGGAGCTGCAAATACCGTCGGTAGTTTCAGCTTCGAGTGAGGGACGGAAACCGGCAAATTGAAACCGACTAAAACCGGCAAAATCAAACCGACCTTGACATTCGATTTTGATCTCGAAATGATACATAATTATTGGAAATCGCTTCCAATATATGAAGATGCCCTGGCATATTTACAGCGGTGCCAGACCGAATCATTACGATGCGCGGAAGACAAAGTGATATGTATCTATAATTCGAATAATTCTGACTTCAAGCTGAAATGCGATATTCAAGGTGCACAGGCTATATCATTTAGCAATCGAGATGCGATGTCTCTGCTTAAAATCCAGGAAAGCAACGACGCAACAAGAATCTGTTTTCAACAGGCTCTTAACCTAGAATTTGACGAACTTGAGCAAGATCGACTTGCACGGTACAAAGAGTCGCTTCAATTCTACCGCCTTGATTGGCAACGAAGCCTCGAAGAATTGCGAAAATTATTTGAAATGCTCGCCAATGGCAGCTATATAAGAATGCCATTTGGTATTAATGAGACGATTATCAATACATGCCTTTTCCATGGAAAGCCTGTAAAATACAATTCTATCAATACTATTAGCAATTATGCATCGAATGATGATAAAGGAGATTCGTTACGGGAAACCTTTACAATGGAACTCAAAAAGGCGGCAGACACTAATGAGAATGCATTCACTGACGCAGTCGGGCAAGTTCTTTCGGGGTGTGATGAAATCAGAAGAAAAAAACTAATCGAGATATTAAGAGCCATGGAATAAAACAGAAAAAAAGCAGATTCGCGAGATATCCGATTCTCGCCAAGATGCTCTCCATCCGCCCCAAGGAGGAACAAGGATGGAGAAAGATCATAAACGTCCAATTCATGGACCTATCACTATCGAGGATCTTGAAGACGGATCGTGGTCAGTCGCAGAACTGGCCAAGCTACTCAGCGAGGCACCGATCACGGTGTACCGTCATTTTGAAAGTGGCAGACTTCCAGGCATTAAGCTTGGCGGACGAATTCGTTTCCCCAAGCGGCTAATAGCAAAATGCCTATCAGAAAATGGTGGAAAGTTATGATTACAAACAATAACGACCGCCGCGACATTAATGCGCGACTACTCTTTGACGACAAGCCGCTCATGCCCTCAGACTATCCACTAGATGCTTTTCCTCCTATTGACGGTAACGATTGCCAGCTCATATGCGTTGGGCGACAAAAGGAGAAGATCGTTACTCCAGCTGTAATCAATTTATCAGGACCTATGATCATTGGGCTCCTCCCCGATCCTCAATCATTCCAACAGGGGAGACCGAATACAGCAATTACGCCAGAGGTAATTGCTCTTGAAGGCCCTGGCGAGACACGGCTATTGCCCGCTCCAAGGATATCTCCGAGGATGGACCTCGCCGTCACACCCGAGGGTCGTATATTGCGCGAGGTCAAGCTCGACGAACCTATTCAACGAATCGAAGAGATCGAGCCACAGGTTTTTACAGAGGAGCTCGATGAGGTCAACGATCTTATTCGCCTTCACGATTACAATGCGTTAGCCGCATACTGCAACAGTTGTCTCGATGCATATCACGAGAAGGAATTGTTCCTTCATAAACAGGACGGATACGCAAAGCTCATGCCGTGGGTGAAAGCCACAGCAAAAGAACTCGGGGTCCCGGTCGCGAGCTATTACAAGCGGATAAACACAGGCGAAGTGCTCGATAGATTTAGGGTGAACCTCTTCCAAGGTCAGTGGAAACTTTCCCCTGAACAAATTGTAGAGAACGTTGCAAGGCTATCGTACATACTTGTTGCAATACGTCGTGGAATCCTTTTTGATGATATGCTAGAGCCCTTTCTCAATTATAGTTTCACTGCCTATGTGGAATTCGTGACCGGCGTGAAACCTAAAACCAAAGAAGAAAAGGAAGCGGCAAAAGCCGCTCGAAAAAAAGAAGAAGAGGAGAACCCGCCGATCCTCACTCCAACGGACGAAGACCGTGAGATTGTCTCTGTTATCCGGAAAGGGCTTGATGTCAAGCCAGTGGGACTCAATGATCTGTCGCACAAGCCCTACCTCGAGAAGGCCCAGCAGGCCTACAGGCGCGAGCTGACTGACATCGCCTACGAGAAACGGGACCCCGAGTTTTATAGAACCGGGAAAATCTGCCAAGATATCAAGGCCATCCATGTCCTCGCCGATTTCAAGTTCGCGTTCAAAAAACATCTCGCGGCAGAGACCAAAAATTTACTGACCTGCTCAGTGCTCTCGGCGCACTTGAATGATGACCAGGCCCTTATCGACCAACGAGAGAAGGCCGGATTCAAGAGTACACGCGACTATCTTGTCCAGGAAGTCGGCGTGCATTTCGACATCGACGAGGCTATCACAATCGGGAGGAACTACTTTGCCAAGGAGGATTTTATCCTCAGCCACCTCGGAAATATCGATTCAGAGGTGAAGCTCAAGATGATCTACTATCTCGATAGCGCCTTCGAACTGCAGGGAGATCGACCTGAGCTTTTCGGTCGATTCTTCCGACCTGAAACGGAACTAGCGGATTGGGCTGCATTCGCGACTCATCGTAATTTCGAGAAGTACCTCTCGGAGAAGAAGATGAGCCAGGCCAAGATCAAACTTGCCCGCAAGATCATCTTCGAGTTCAACGAGCTAAAAAAGCGTACAGATGTTCCATGGTGAAAAAAAGGCGAACTGGATGGCAATATTGTAGTAGTTTTCCCCATCGTACGCGACGAGGAAAAAAATTTCTTAGATCAATGTGTCCGGGACCCTGAGTACCTCCGCGAGTATATTGAAAAATACGAATGGTATAAACAAAACGGTCTCTTGCCGTAGGGGAAGCAGCAATTGGCCAAACAATAGCCACAAGAGCAATCGCGTGGCTATATTATTATCCCTTCAAGTTGTCAATTATTTACTCATCTTGTTCCTTGCCGAAAGCAGCGTTGAGTCGATCGCCGCGCGTGCTGCAGAAAAATCGACCACATTATCGACATGGGAATAGGTCTCGGTCATCGCCCCAGAGCGATGTCCTGCGAGGCGCATCACCGCGAAGTCGGGGACACCAGCTGCCCGCGTCAATGAGACGTAGGTATGCCGGAGGCTATGAAAACTGATATTGCGATCCTTCCGCTGTTGATCGGAGACTCCTACCTTCCTAAGGAGGCGCTGGAACCCGCGAACGATGGTTACCTCTTCGATGGGCCTATCTGTCGCGGCTTCATTGAAAATGACGAACGAAGAGGAAGCATTGGTCATGGCCTTTACAAGCTTAAGCGCATCGGCAACCGCCTGCGGCATCGGGACCGTGCGCGTGCTGCCCCATTTGGGGGCTTTCACGGTGTCAGAATTCGTCGGGGCATTATGGCAAATATGGATGAGCATAAGATTGGTATCGATATCTTCCCATTGAAGACCACGGACTTCGCCGAGGCGCAGGCCACAAAGTCCCCCAAGAAGTACGCTCGCCTTGACGCGAGGCGACTCATCGGGAATGCTTATGATCGCGGCGAGCTCCGCTGCCGAAATGGTTCCCCGTTCCTTAGTATGCTCTGCGAGCTTGCGGATGGAAATTAGCGGATTGGTCAACCTATGCTGCCGGCAGAACCAGGAATACGGGACCTTGACAGCCTGGAGCGCCTGATTGACGGTCCTCGGCCCATAGGATTTGGATGCCTTGAGAACGGCGGATTCAAGCTTGGCCGGGGTCAAATCGAGAACGTGCAGTCCTTTTAATGCCTGCCCAAAAATTCGATGGACAATCTTGCGAGAATCCTCGATATATCGATCTGAAATAGTGACGCCGCGAAGGGCTCTGCCCTGAACGTAGGTGCTGTCCTTGGACCAGGTCTCGTCGATGAAATTCAGAAAGAGCGGGTTCTGGTCGCGCGAGACTACGCCATCTGCGAGCAGCTTTGACGCGAACCGCGCGGCCTCAGTCTTGTTCCCCGTCCCTAGCGAGACAGTCCGGATGATGCGGCCTTCCTCGTCCTGAAAGCGCGCGTAATAGACCTTACGGCCTTTGGCCGAAGGACGTGAAAAGAGCGTAAACGGTGCACGGGCCATGCTTTCCTCCCCCTTGTCGCAGGGACAAGTAACAAAATAAGTAACAAGGGGTGAAAAAGGAAAGCATTCCCGGCAGGTGCGATTCTATTTTATTACATAACAACAACATAAAAACGGGACCAGAGGGGCTCGAACCCCCGACCTGCTGCTTAGAAGGCAGCTGCTCTATCCTGTTGAGCTATGATCCCCGGTGAAAAGATCGCCACTATATCTGAGGCGATCCTTTCAAATCCCCCGACCTTGTCGGGACGGTGGGATTTGAACCCACGATCTTCAGCTCCCAAAGCTGACGCCTTAGCCTCTAGGCTACGTCCCGATAATTCCTTTTAGCGTATTACGCTTCTCACTTCTTTGTCAAGGATACGCTTAACTTTGCACCTCCCTACGAATACGCGCATTAGCCATGCAGCGCAAAAACTTGGTTGACAACTTCAAGAAAGCACCAGAAGCTAATACGACTATTGCGATTTGATACTTTTTACGGTGTATCAGAAAGGGGCTTATAAGAGCTGTTTATCTGCTGCCAATTCACGGACTTCAGAAAACACGATAAGTTATTATAGTATTAGTATTTAGATGGCCATGATAATACCTTCCTCAAAGGTATACGCCGCATAGAACTAACTACATAAGGAGTGTTTATGGCGAATTCGACCGAAGTCATCCGGAACGTGGCCATAGCCGGTCACGGTAGCACAGGCAAGACTAGCTTGCTCGAGCACCTCCTTTTTCAGGGCGGCGCAATACCTAAACCCGAGACGGTCGAATCGGGCAAGACTGTCAGCGATTACGGCGAAGATGAGATAGTTCGGAAGATTTCGATACACGCTTCGCTCAGCCACGTTTCTCATGGCGATTGCAAGATCAATTTCATCGATACTCCGGGCTCCTCCGACTTCGTCGGGGATGTTGTCCTCGCCTTCCGCTCCTGCGAGTCCGCCCTCATTCTCATCGACGCGAAGACGGGCGTGCAGATCGAGACGATCAAGCTTTGGCGCAATCTCGACAGCCGCAAGAAGCCGCGCATGGCCTTCATCTCCAAGCTCGACGAGGAGCGCGCGTCCTTTCAGAATGCGCTCGATGACCTCAAGTCGAAGTTCAAGGTCGAACCGGTGGCGATCACCATCCCTATGGGAGAGGGCTCGGCCTTCAAGGGAGTCATAGACATCCTCAACAAGGTTGCCTATCCTCTCCCCGCCTCGCACGATCAAAAGGAAGTCGGAGTCGAGATACCCGCTGAAATGGCCGGGGCCGTGGCGGAATACCGCGCCAAGCTTTTCGAGGCGGCGGCCGAAGGCGACGACGCGCTCATGGAGAAGTACTTAGGCGAGGGCGAGCTCTCACAGGAGGAGACGCTCTTAGGCCTCAAGGAGGCCTTAGCTGCGAACAAGGTAGTCCCCGCCTTCGCGGGCTCCGGAACCCGCAATTCAGGCACAGCGGCGCTCCTCGACTTCATAACGGAAATTACGCCGAGCCCGCTTCTGCTCTTGCCGGAGCCGGCCTTCGGCAAGGACGGCAAACGCTTCCAAATCATGGTCGATCCCGATAAGCCTGCCTCCGCCCTCGTCATCAAGACCCAAATTGACCAGTTTTCGGGCCGCCTCTCCTACGTCAAAGTCTACGGCGGAAAGCTCGTGCCCGACCTCGAGCTGACGAACGTGCGGGACGACCGCAAGGAGAAGCTCGGCAAGCTCTACACCATGCAGGGCAAGAAGCTCGAAGAAGTCCATGAGCTCGCGGCGGGGGATATCGGAGTGCTTGCCAAGGCTATGGACCTCAAGACCAACGACACAATCTCTGCCTACGAGGAGCCCTTCTTCTTCCACAAGCTCCGCCTGCCCACGCCGGTGCACACGCTCGCGATCCAGGCGGTCAACAAGAAGGAAGAAGACAAGCTCACCGAAAATCTCGTCAAGGCGGCGGAGGAGGACCTCACCTTCCAGGTCACCTTCAATGTCGAGACCAAGGAAACGGTGATCGCGGGCATGGGCGAGCTCCAGATCAGCATGATCCTCGAAAAGATCAAGGCCGCCACCAAAATCCAAGCCGAGGTCCGCGTGCCCCGTATCGCCTACCGAGAGACGATCACCAAGAAGGCGAGCGCGGAGTACACGCATAAGAAGCAGACTGGGGGCCACGGCCAATACGCGAAGGTCGTCTTTGACGTCGAGCCGGTCGCCCGCGGGTCGGGCTACCAGTTCGAGAACAAGCTCTTCGGTCAGTCGGTCTCGAAGGGATTCATTCCCGGCATAGAGAAAGGCATACGCCAGGCCATGGAGATGGGCGTTGTCGCGGGCTATCCGGTAGTGGACGTGAAGACGGCGATCATCGACGGCAAGGAGCACCCAGTTGACTCCTCTGAGATGGCCTTCAAGCTCGCCTCGCGGGGAGCCTTCCGCGAGGCGACGAAGGGCGCCGCGCCCGTCCTCCTCGAGCCCGTGATGAACCTCAAGGTCTTCGTCGAGGAGAAAAGCCTAGGCGACGTCATGTCCGACCTCTCGGGCCGCCGAGGGCGGATCTCGGGCCAGAGCCCCTTGGGCGGCGGCATAGTTGAGATCGACGCCCAAGTCCCCCAGGCCGAGCTTTTGCGTTACGCTATCGATCTCCGCTCGATGACGAGCGGCACGGGCTCCTTCGAGATCGACTTTGACCACTACTCGCCCATAACGGGCAAGATAGCCGACGATGTCATCAAGGCGGCTGCCGCCTTCAGGATACGCGAGGAAGAGGAAGAGTAGAGCCTCAATCGCGCGCGTCGTCGGGAAGAGGGGGCTGCGATGCTCGAGCCGCTGGCCCCTTTTTTACGGACGAGCGGCTAGAACAGGACCGCCTCTCCCTCGGCAGGCTTCGCCTCGACGGCCTTGCGCCAGAACTTATGCTCGTCCTCCTCTATGACCTCGGTCTCGTGCTTCCTGATGAAGCGGCGAAAGACACTGTAACTGTCCGAGTGGAAGTGTATGACGCGGCCTAGGCTGCCGCCCATATCCTCCGAGACGATCGGTATATGCTCGATCTCTAGGTAGTCACGTATGAAACGTTGGTTGACTTCGTTCACGCAGAGGAAGCGGTCGGTCGCGGAGAAGCCGAGGACGGAAGCGCCGCCGAAGACCTTGGCTCGAAGGCCGGACCTTCTAGCGCCGAGCTTTTGCATATCGGTAATGAGGAGCTCCATTGCGTGTATGCCGTAGCGTCCCGCGTCCGTGGCGGTGAAAGGCATGTCCTTGGCATAGCGAGGGGCGGCGAGGAGGAAATGGTTAAGTCCGGCGACCTTAGCCGCAGGATCGTAGAGACAGGCCGCAACGCAAGAACCGAGAAGAGTCTTAATATCTGTCGCGGATGCAGTGGCGTAACGCCCGCCCGGTTGCACTTCTACGCGAGGTAATCCCCACTGTGGGGCGAGCATTCCCTATGCCTCCAACAGCTTAAGGATACTGCCTCGGGGGCCGAGCTTCAAGCGCGGACCAAGACTTTTACCAGAGGACCATCTTCATCCGATCAGACTCGAAGCCGACCAGGCGGAGCGCTTCGGCGAAAGGAGAGGAGGCTGCGGGCCGGTCATTCACCGTTTCGAGGACGATGCGACTCTCGGGACGGACCGCTCTGGCGCGGGAAGAGGCATAGAGGCCGAGTATCGAGCCGAGCCTAGGGTCCTCCGGCCCTACCGTGAGGGCTAGCGCCCGATACGAGCGGGTCGAGGCCGCGACTATCTTCCCCGAGTCGACGCAGACGCGATTGGACGCTATGTGGCCCGGAAGGAGAGAAGGCCTTTCTGCGAGCGCGTACAATGCGTTTGCCGCCGGATCGAGGGCGTTGATCCACGAGACTCGAGCCAGACGGGGGCCTTTCGGGCCCGAGTCGCTCAATGACTGGTAGGCCGAGAAGGCAGCTGGATCGAGGAACTGCGGCCCATCGATGCCCTCGAAAAAACGGCCGTAATACAGTTCCCCCGCGAGCTCGAGTCGGCGCATGGCGGGGAAGAGATCGCCCCAGCGTAGTCCCTCTCCCTCACGCTCGAGCATACTCTTGCACAAGAGACCATAGCGCGAGGAGAGGACACGCACGCGCGCCGCGTCGAGGCCAATATCGTCGAGAAGATCGCTCTCCTCGACCTCGCCCTCCGGATCGTCGAGGTCGAGGGAGAACCAGAATCCCGAGAGCGGAGAGCCTGCGCGCCACCTCTCGCGCAAGGCTCGCGGTATGCGCCTGGGCGAGCCGAAGGTCGGGCCTTGAGCGGCGACACCTAGCACCGGATCCGATGCGCCCGCGAGCTCGGGCAGCTTTGCACCGAAGCCGCTCCCTAAGCCCTCGCGCAGGTCACGGAAAGAATCGGAGGCGGCCCTCCCCTTCCAAGCCTCCGCCCATAGCTCCAGCGCGAGGGCCTTCGACGTAAGCCCTGTACGCTCGCGCATCGTCCAGAAGTCCTCGCGGCCGCCGTTCGCCGCAAGGACCGGGGAAGCGCGGCGCGATCGCCCGCGATCGGGGCACAAGAAGAGCTCGAGGTCGAGAGCGGGGGCCATCGCAACGAGGCCCTTCCCTGCGCCGAACCATTGCCAGGACTTCGCGGAAAGGAACTCATCGAGGTCGGCGCTGCGGTAGCCCGGGACTCGGGCGGGCAGTATCTCGGTCTCCCAGAGCTCGACCGGGATGGCAGCTCCGGAGAGCGAGGACAGGGCGTGCTCTACAGTCCGCGGCGAGGGCGATTCGCCCACGCGCTGCAGACCGAAGAGGAAGCGGCAGAGGTCCTCGCGCGGCCGCGCGATCACGGACGGCCGCGCTGCGCGGCGGCCGCGGCGCAGGAGTATCTCGAGGTTCTGCGCGTCGACGACGAAGCCTTCCTGCTCGCCCACGGCGAGCTCGAGGACGATGGTCCCATCATCCTCGAGCTCGCGCAAAGCAACGTCGAGCGCCTCGCCGAAGATCCCGAAGAGCGAGGTTATGCGATCTCGAGGAACGGCGGCCTCGCGCCTGAGCCACTCCGCGATGTAGGCGGCGGGATCAGCCTCTATCTCGCCCTTCCGCTGGGCATGGACGAGCACCTCTTCGGAGGCTCCATGAAGCGTTAGGCGGACGAGCCTTCCGCCGCAGCTTGGGTCGGAGGCGAGGGCCTCGGCTAAGGATGAGGGCGCGCAGGCGATCAACTCGGGCAGCTCTGAGGTGGGGATGAGGACTCGCTCTCTCGCCCACTCGGCGAGGCCCAAGCAATCGTCGGGGGCCCATCCTGGAACCAGGCGTTTCAGCCTGGCGCGGAAGTCGGCGACAAGATCGCTCTCGAGGCGAGGCCTGAGGCGGCTCGAGCGCAGGGCCTCCTCGACGACGCGATCGGATACTGAAGAGGAGGCTCGAGTCTGGAGCTCGTCGGGCCGATACATGTTGTCGCCGATCTCCTGCCATAATGCCTCGCGCGCGAAGGGCGAGGGGACGCGGCTCGAGAAGGAGCACAGCTCGATTCGGCCCTCGACGACGCCCCGCGCCAGAGAGAGCGCGCCGGGAAGGTCGAAGAGGTCGCCGAGGCAGGAACGCCAGGTCTCGACGGTGACCGGGAAATCGGAAAGGCCACGCACCGCCTCGAAGAGCTTGCGCGCACGCAGGCGCGAAACCCAGAGGGGCATGCGCTTGCCGGGCAGCCCTTTGGGGAGGAGCATGGCCCTCCCCGCGTTCGTCCGGAACTGCGCGCCAAAGAGGCCCGAGCCCTCGAGGCAGGAGCGGACGAGGGCCTCGAGCCGGTTACCGAAGGCGAGGCTACGCAGGGTCGCCTCGAGGGAAGAGGCCGGCTCGAAGCCTTGGGCGGTCGGGACCGAGAGTAGGATTAGGTCGTCGTCGGCGATCCTCTGAACGGGAAGACCTGTCGCCTCTTCGAGAGAGGCAGCGAGAGCGAGGGACAGAGGCTCGTTGATCGCGCGACCGCGGAGCGTATGGAGAACGAGCCTGCGGTAGTCGCGCCGCGAAGCGGACTCCTCGTGCTCCTCGAGCACGATCCGGCTCGAAGTCGGCAGCGAGGGCCTGCCGAGCCCCGCGGAGGCCTGGGCGCGCACGAAGCGGGAGCAGGCCTCCGCCGCGTCGGAAGAGAAGCGGTAGTCCCGCTCAAGGAGGGCCGCGCCTGAGCTCTCGTCGAGATCGGACAGCTTGTCGAGGAGCCCGAGGGCGCGCTCGCAGACTTCGAGACTACGGAAGTGCGGCTCACCCTTCCAGAAAGGCACGATGTCCGGATCGGGGGGAGCGCTCTCCACGATGACGGCCTCGCTCGTGATCTCGACGATGCGCCAGGCTTGGGAGCCAAGGGTGAAGACCTCGCCCGCCCTGCGCTCCCAGACGAACTCCTCGTCGAGCTCGCCTATCCTCGTCTTTGAGCCCGCCACGCGCATGCTGTACAGGCCTCGGTCGGGTATCGTGCCTCCCGAAGAGTAGAGGAGGGAGCGCGCCCCCGGGCCCGCTACGACCGTGCCGCTCGCCTCGTCGATCGCCAGCCTGGGCTCGAGCTCGCGCAGCCTCGTGCCGGAGTACTTCCCCGCGAGCATCTGCAGAGTCGAGTCGAAGAGCGGCCGCGTTAGGCGCTCAAAGGGCGGGAAGGAACGTAGTATGTCGTATAACGCGTCGACCCCGATCGCGCCCTCGAGAGCGAGCTCGAGGATGACCTGGGCGAGAACGTCGAGAGGACAGGACAGAGGGCGCGTCTCCTCGACCGCCTTCTCCTCGACGCCCTTGACCGCGGCCGCCGCAAGCACAAGGTCCATGCCGTGGAAGGGATAGAGCGTGCCCTTCGAGACCTCGCCGACGCCATGCCCCGACCTTCCTATCCTCTGGAGGGACTGGGCCACGGTGTCCGGAGTTCCCGCGAGAAGGACCTCGCCCACGCTTCCTATATCGATGCCCAGCTCGAGAGAGGCGGTCGCGACGACGCAGCCGAGTTCGCCGGCCTTGAAGCGCTCCTCGATGACTCGGCGAGTCTCGCGGGAAAGAGAGCCGTGGTGGGCCCATGCGGCGCCCTCTCCCGCCTGTTCGTTTATGAGGAAGGCCAGGCGCTCGGCCCTGCGGCGCGAGTCGGTGAAGACGAGAAGCCCCCGCGAGCGAGCTTCCGGGCGCGAAGCGAGCTTCGCGCCCGGCTCGCCCATCTTCGCGATGATGGCGGGGACGAGCGCGGCGTAGCGAGGGGCGGTGTCCGAGGCCCGGCTTATGGGCTCCGCACTCGAGCGCGCTGGGGCCTCGGGCCACTCGACAGAGAGCTCGATGCGCTTCTCGGCCACAGGGGCGATAATGGCGACATCACGGCGGGAATACGCGACCGAGCCGGAGTCGTCGCGCTCGAGCCTCCTCCCCCCCACGAACTCAGCGAGCGCCTCGACGGGCCTCGCGGTCGCGGAAAGCGCGACGCGCTGGAACTCGCCCGCGAGGAGGGCGAGCCTTCCGACCGAGCAGGCGAGCATGGCGCCGCGCTTATCCCCCGCGAGGGCATGGATCTCGTCGAGGACGAGGAGCCGCACTCCCTTCAACATTTCTCGGGATGAGGGAGAATCGAGCATGAGCGCCAGGCTCTCGGGCGTGGTCGCGAGGATGGCGGGCGGATCCCTAAGCATGCGCCGTCTTTCCGCCTGACTCGTGTCGCCCGAGCGCGTCGCCGCCCGGATGCCCGGCCAGGCCGTGCCGCGCGAAGCGAATAGGCCTGCGAGCTCGCCGAGCGGAGAGTCAAGGTTTCGCCTAATGTCCTCGCCGAGGGCCTTGAGCGGCGAAACGTAGAGCACCGACAGGCCTTCCGTGGGCAGCTCCCCGGACGCGATGCGCGATATCGCCCCGAGGAAGGCGGTCAGGGTCTTGCCCGAGCCCGTGGGCGCGAGGGCAAGGACATGCCGTCCCGAGGCTATCGCTGGCCAGGCTTGGGCTTGGACTGCGGTCGGCTCGCCGTAGCGGCCGAGGAACCATTCACGGACGAGGGGATGGAAGGAGGCCATGCATTCGAGGCTCGCCGAGGAAGGGCTTATCGCCATCCGCGCACCCGCGCTTTCGGCGCGCGCTTCCTCGCTATTGCGAGGAGGCCCTCCATCTCGGCGCGCGTGTAGGGCTCGACCTTGTCGAAGGCCGGATCAAGGCAGCCGCCTGGGCGGAACTCCTGGAGCAGCACCTCGTCTCCGCTCTCGAAGAAGAGCGAGAGCGCCTCGAGCTCGGTCCGGCCGATGATGCCCGGCGCGCAGGTCACGCGGATCTCGAAAGCCACACCCGACGACCGCAGATACTCGAGCGACTCGAGCACCCTCTCGCCCGCCCCCGCGAAGGCCGGGGCCACGCGGCCGTAGAAGGCGCTCGAAGTCTTGAGGTCGAGAGCCACGTAATCGGCAGCCACCTCGGCTATGCGCCCAGGGTACGAGCCGTTCGTGTCGAGCTTGACCGCTAGGCCCTTGTCGCGTATCGCAGCGGCTAGCATGGGGGTTTCCCCATGGAGCAGGGGCTCTCCGCCCGAGATCACGACGCCCGAAATGAGGGACTTACGCTTATCGAGATAGCCGAAAAAATCCTTAAGCGAGGCGAAGCCGTCCTCCGCTCCTGTTCGTCCCGGATCGACGAGCGCTCGCCTTACATCCACAAGGGCGGCGTTATGGCAGTAGGGGCAACGGAAGTCACAGCCGGGCAAGAAGAGTACCGCGGCCAGTCTCCCCGGAAAGTCGATGAGACTGGTCTTGAGATAGGCGACGCGTTCGAGCATGCTCTCGACTCGCCGAGGGAGCTCGGCGTCTCAAGGCGCTATAGCGCGGCCTGGGCAAGCTTCGCGCGAAGGCCCTGCGCGAGCTTGCTTTGCAGACTCGCGACATCAAAGGCGCGGAAGGATTCGCGCCCCTGCGAGTCGAGGCCGAGGACAGTCGGGGTCGCCATGACGCCGAGATCGCGGGCGAGGGCCAAGCCTGCCTCCTTGTCCACGTCCACGAAGACCGCCTTCATGCCCGATTCGACGACGTAGTTCTTGACGGGCGGGCAATTGGGGCAAGCCTCGCGCATGAATACCAGGATTCCATCGCGGAGGCTTGCGGCTGCGTTCGGGGCCGATACCGCAGCAACCACGGCCTCGGGCCGCGTCACGGAAGCCGCGGACTGCGCGCTCGTCGATATCGCACCGCGCATGGCTTTCCCCTCGGGGAAGGCGAAGGGGAGGCGCTGGCCGTACTCCTCGCGCTTGCCCGCGTTCCAATTGCGCACCGAGCGGTAGTAGCCGACTATGCGACTATACACTTCGGTGGGCGTCCCCTCCGCGCTCGCGAGCTCTCCCCGGAGCTCGGCCAAGCGTCCCTCGATGCTCTTTCGATCCGTCATATGTTCCCCCCCACTTTATAATTTCAATTTGTCGTCGCGAGCTCGGATTCGAGCTGGCGGATTTCGCCGCGTAGCTTCTCTTCCTTTTCGGCCTTGCACTTCGGGCAATTGAAGTGCTCGCCCGAAAGATAGCCGTGCACCGGGCAAATCGAAAAGACCGGCGAGATCGTGTAGTACGGTATGCGGTAGTTCGACGCGATAGACTTCACGAGATCGCGCACGGGCCGCCAGTCCTCGGGCGCCTCGCCGAGGAAGACGTGAAAGACAGTCCCCCCGGTATAGGAGGCTTGGAGCTCCTCCTGATGATCGAGGGCGTCGAAGAGGTCGGCGGTGTGGCCGACGGGAAGCTGGCTCGAATTCGTATAGTAAGGCTCCGAAGTCCCCGAAACGATAATATCCGGCCACTTCTCCTTGTCGTGCTTTGCGAGCCGATAGCTCGTCGACTCGGCCGGCGTCGCCTCTAGGTTGAAGAGCTGGCCCGTACGCACCTGGTATTCCTGCAGCCGAGAGCGCATGTGCGCGAGCACCTCAAGGGAGAAGGCGCGCCCTTCCTCGGTCTCGATGCCGACGCCGAGAAAGTTCAGGCAGCACTCGTGCATGCCCACCAAGCCTATCGTGTTGAAGTGGTTGTCGAAGCTCCCGAGGTACCGCCTCGTATAGGGAAACAGCCCCCCTTCGAGGAGGCGTGAAACGACCTTTCGCTTGATCTCGAGGGATCTAGCGGCGAGGTCCATGAGATAATCGAGCCTCGAATAGAAGTCCGCGCGCGAGCTCTTCTCGCCGCCGGCACGACGGCCCCTCGCGAGGTAGCCTATGCGCGGTAGGTTGATCGTGACCACGCCGACGGATCCCGTCAGCTCGTCCGAGCCGAACAGACCGCCGCCGCGCTTGCGCAGCTCGCGCTTATCAAGCTGGAGGCGGCAGCACATGGAGCGCACGTCGCCCGGGTCGAGGTCCGAGGACACGAAATTCTGGAAGTAGGGAGTGCCGTACTTGGCGGTCATCTCGAAGAGCAGGCGCGCGTTAGGCGAATCCCAATCGAAGTCCTTCGTGATGTTGTAGGTCGGGATGGGGTAACCGAAGCCGCGGCCCATCGCGTCGCCCTCGAGCATGAGGTCGATGAAGACCTTGTTGACGAGATCCATCTCCTCTTGACAATCGCCGTAGGCGAAACCCGAGCCTTTGCCGCCAACGACGGCCTCCTTATCGCGCAGGTCCGCGGGGCAGACCCAGTCGAGGGTGATGTTGGTGAAGGGGGCCTGGCTGCCCCAGCGGCTCGGCGTGTTGACTCCGAATAGGAAGGACTGCATGCACTGCCGCACTTCGCTTTCGCCGAGCTTGTCCTTCTTGACGAAGGGCGCGAGGTAGGTATCGAAGGAGGACAAGGCCTGAGCCCCGGCCCACTCATTCTGGAGGACGCCGAGGAAGTTAACCATCTGCTGCACGAGGGTGGAGAGGTGCGAGGCGGGCTTCGAGCTGATTTTGTCAGGAATGCCTCCGAGGCCCTCGGCGATGAGTGCGCGCAGCGACCAGCCCGCGCAGTAGCCCGAGAACATCGAGAGGTCGTGGATATGAAAATCGGCCTCGCGGTGCGCGGCGGCTATGTCCTCGGGGTATATGTTCTTGAGCCAGTAGTTGGCGGTGATGGTCCCGGAGTTATGGAGGATGAGACCCCCAAGGGAGTAATTGACGTTAGCGTTTTCCTTGACACGCCAGTCGGCCTGAGAGAGGTAGCCGTCCATCGTCGAGCTGATGTCGAGCATGAGGCGGGCCGCGTCGCGCATCGCGTCGTGCTTGGCGCGGTAGAGGATGTAGGCCTTGGCGGCCGCCGCCTCGCCGGTTTCGACGAGCGCGGTCTCCACGAGGTCCTGGATCTCCTCGATCGCGGGGATCGAGTTGGGGTGCCGCCCCGACATGAGGGCGCGGAGCTTGACCTCGACGAGGCCGACGACCTTCGCGAGTGTCTCAGCCTCCGGCGACTGCCCCACAGCCTCGAAGGCCTTGGCCACGGCGGCCTCGATCTTCGAGCGGTCGTAGCGCTGGACCTCACCGGAGCGCTTCGCGACATGGCGGGCAGGCTGGGCCTCGGCCTTTCCGAGAATCGTCTTCCACTCGGGGAACGTCTGCTGTCCAGTCATCACCGCCCTCCCTCGAAGCCGAATTCCTCGACGCGCCGAATCTCTCGCAGGAATTCGTCCATTGTCTCGAATTTCCTATAGACACAGGCGAAGCGCACGTACGCCACCTTGTCGAGATCGTAGAGCCTGCGCAGGACCATATCGCCCAGATCAGCGCTGGGGAGCTCGTTGGAGGCCTTTCCTTTTTGGGCGGCCTCGTCCTCGATCTCGTTGACGAGGTTCTCTATGCTGAGTTGAGCGACAGGGCGCTTTTCGAGGGCGCGGAAGACGCCCCGCTCGAGCTTGGCGCGCTCGAAGGGCTCGCGCCGGCCGTCGCGCTTCACGACCATGAGGGGCTTTTCCTCGATGCGCTCGTAGCTCGTGAAACGGAGGCCGCAGGAAGAACACTCCCGGCGGCGGCGGATGCTTTCCCCGTTCGCGAGGGTTCTGCTATCGATTACTTTGTCGTCGAGACTTCCGCAATGGGGACAGCGCATCGTTCACCTTATTTGGTATAGAATTTGCTTACATAGACTACTAGATATAGTTGATACTCACGAACCGGCTACTAGGTATAGTAGGACTAGGCTCGGCTGTCAAGGATGTAAATATTTATTTTTTCGCTCAAAAGCATGGGGGAAAACCTGTGTTGAGATAAGAACTGTGCTAACTTATTTCTACCTCCTATTTCCCGCACGGTATGAAACGTTGTTACTTTCAATGGCTGGAGGATACAGATGGCTTTCCCCGACAAGTTGCGCGATATGGTTAACACTGGTATGGCGGCCTCGCGGGATATCGTATCTAAGGCCACGAACCAGGCTCAGACCTGGGGCGAGATGGGAGTTCTCAAGGTCGAGGTCATGCAGTACCGTACCCAGGCCGAGAAGCTCACGGCCAAGCTCGGGGCGGAGGCTTATGCCGCCTTCGTCGAGCGCCATGAACCGAGCCTAGCGGCCGACTCAGAGGTAGTGCGCGAGCTTGTGGAACGCATAACTGAGATCGGCCGCATCGTCGACGAGAAGGAAGCAGCTTTCCGCAAGCTCGGCGGCAAGGAATCGGACTTGAGCTAGCATGTCATTATATTGGGGTGAACGGAGCAGCCGAATAGGATATGGAAGCGAGGAGTTTTTTCCTGAAGGCAGGACCCGAGACGCGGCTCCAAGGACGCTGGGCCGACTTAAACAGACGCGCAGCCTCTCTCTGCCTGAGCGCCAGATAGGAAGCGACCTCCGGCCCTCGCGAGAGACGATCTTCGGCGAGATATTGGCGGAGAAAGAGGATCGCGGCCGCCGCGTCGTTTATGGCTCCCAAGCTGTCCTGCAACGAACGCAGCTCAGCTATACACTCGTTTACTGCAGGGCCGAGAAGAGGGGCGAAAAGCTCGAGAGTGTAGCGCAGTCGCTTGGCGGCTAGGCGAAGCCCATGGAGAGACTCCGCGGCACTCGAGCCAGGAGCTAGCCGAGAGCCTTCGGCCCTGAGCTCGGCATAAAGGTCGAAGATGAGGGAGGGGGCCGCGTCAGCGGCAGTGATCGAGGCCTCGTCGGGCCGAGGAGAAGCCATGAGGCCTCCCAGGTCGGGCAGATTGTCGCGTGCCTTCGCTTTTTCCCGAAGACGATCCCGGAAATCATCGCGCTTGGACTCGAGATCGGCGACGAAGGGCTCGAAGTCGGCTCGTCGTCTCTCTGAGAGCTTACTCAAGTGGGTCCGGGCGCTCTCGAGCATAATGTCCGCGTCGCGGAGGCGCCCGAACGAACGAGCCAGGCGCTTTAGTTCCTTGGATGCGCGGCGGGCGCCCTTCCGATCCAGGTAGTCCTCGAAGGCCTCAAGGGCGACGAGAGACCTCCGCGTCGCGACCCGGAGGTCGTGGACGGCATCGGGTTCACCGTGCGCGGCGAAGTCACGCAGACGCTTCTCGAGCTCGATCGAGAGCTGCGCCATGGCGCGAGCCGCGTAATCCCGCATCCCCGACAGAGCCCCGCCTGCGCGCGCAGAGGATGCGGGCTTCTCCCGATGGATCTCGTCTCGCGCTTCGACCGCCCCCACGAATTCAGCCGAGGCCGATGCCAGGGCCGCCGCGGGGATTGTGCGCTGGGCAGAAGACCGCGGGCCGAGCGCGATGTCGAGCTTGGTCCTAGCGTCAGGCTCGAGGCCGTAGGCGGATACGAGCTCCGAGGCGATGTCCTCGAGGTCGCTCGTCGAGCCGAGGGCCGAGAGCTCGACCTCCGCGATCTCGAGCGAGGAAGCCGACGATCCTTTTTCGACGCGGAGTCGGTCTATGTCGAGCTCCGCAATCTTGGCGCTATCTTTGAAGAGCGGGAGGCAAGCGCGCTCCTGGTATATCACGGCGATGCTCTCGAGCGGGGCGCCTTGGCACAGGGGGCCGACTCGCCGTTTCAACTCGTCGGGAACCTGGGCAGGGTCGGCGGGCCCGGATGCATAGCGAAGTTCGAAGCACTCGCGCCGCTTGACGGTCGCTTTCGGGTCAAGCGCTTTTAGGCAGGCCTCGTCCCACTCATCACATGAGCGGATACGGTACGTCCAGCCTGCCGCCTCGAGTCTCCTATCTCCGGTATCGAAATAAGTATCGCGAAAGCGCACGAGAGAGACCTCGCCAACGCGGGCGCGGCCTATCTCTTTGCACTGCTCGAGGCGCTCGGCGACGGCGACAGTCGGAATGAGGAATTTGCTTTCGATTTCTATCCAGGGTTTCATTGTAATAACCTGACTCATGATAGATCGCTTCAGGTGCACGCGCAACTCTCCTAGGTCGCAGACCCTTCGTGCGAACCTGGACAATACACCATCTTGTTAGAGAATTAACATAAATTTAACATATCATGCATCATTTTTATGCATATAATGCATTCATTAAGTACATCAATTGGAGGACATAGCGATGAGTAAGAAAGAGAAGGATGTCGTGCAGGTCGCGGCAACACCGGAGTCCGAGGCGGCGGCCGCGAGCCCAGAGAAAGTGACAAAGGTGAAAAAAGAGAAGAAACCGAGCGCCGAATCCAAGAAGCTTCATGTCGAGATCGCCCGAGGGAACTGGAAACGGCTCGAGAGCTACATCGACGAGTTCAACAAGAACCCCGAGCGGATGACGCCGAAAATGAAGCAGGCAGACGTGATCAACAAGGCGCTCGCGGCCTATCTTGGCGCCGACGCGGCGGAAAAAGGAAAGAGGTGATGGATATGGCAAACGGGAAAAAAGAAACCAAGAAGGCGAGCAAGCGCATAAACGTGGAGATCGCTCCTGGCGTTTATCGCCTACTCAAGGCAAAAAGGGACGAGGTCAACGCCGCGCCCGACCGAGCCGAGCCTCCCCAGAGCTACGCCGACATGCTCAATCGCGCCTTGGACAGCTACCTGCCGCCTCTACCCGCAACCGAAACCGGGGCGGCGGAAAAGGAGTAGGCAGTGGCTAAGAAGAAAAAGGCCGATAAGCCGATGATAGCGTCGGTGAGCCTGAGCCTGACGGCCCCAGGCTCCGTCCCCGAGGCGAGCTGGGACGAAGAAAAGCGGGAGCTCGTCCTCGCGATTCCCGCGCCCGAGCGCGGCGAACGCGGCCCCCAAGGACCGGTCGGAGCGCGGGGCGAAACCGGCGCCGCAGGGTCGCAGGGTCCGCAAGGGCCGCAGGGGCCCGCAGGAACAAAAGGAGAGAACGGAGCGCGCGGGGAGCGCGGAGTCGATGGCAGTCCCGGCCTACAGGGCGTTCAAGGGCCTCAGGGCCCGCAAGGGCTTCAGGGCGCGAGCGGACCGAAAGGCGAACGGGGAGCGGGTATTATCTACGCCGAGGCCGGAGACGAAGAACGGCGATTCCTCCGCATCGAGGCGGACGGTAGTCTCGTCTACCTGCGCGATGGGGTCCCCTATACCCTCGCCCTCGAGCCTCTGGCGGCGACAGGCGACTGATACCGCCCTCTCTACTGCTCCTCGCCGAGGTAGGCTTTGCGCACGCCGTCGTCCGCGAGGAGCTCCTTGCCCGCCCCCTTGAGCGTGATACGGCCCGTCTCGAGAACATAGCCGTAGTCGGCTATCTCAAGGGCGGCCTTGGCGTTCTGCTCGACGAGGAGGACAGTCGTGCCCTCCTTGTTGATCTCTCGCACGATCTCGAAGATCATCTTCACGACAAGGGGCGCGAGCCCTAGCGAGGGCTCGTCCATCATAAGGAGCTTGGGGCGCGTCATGATGGCGCGGCCGACCGCGAGCATCTGCTGCTCGCCTCCGGAGAGAGTGCCCGCCTTTTGCCTCTGCCTCTCCTCGAGGCGGGGGAAGAGGCCGAATACCCTTTTTCGGTCCGCGGCTATCCGGACCTTGTCGGAGTTCGAGTAGGCGCCGAGGGAGAGGTTCTCGTCGACCGTGAGGTTCGGGAATACGCGCCTACCCTCGGGCACGAGGACGACACCCATCGAGACTATGTCCTTCGTAGCCATGGCGGAGAGCTTCTCGCCGTTCCAGCTCACCTCCCCGCCCGAGCTCTTGACGAGACCGACTATCGCCTTGAGGGTCGTGCTCTTGCCGGCGCCGTTAGCGCCAATCAGGGTGACGATCTTGCCGTCGGGGACCTCGAGGCCTATGCCCTGCAGGGCGTGTATGCCGCCGTAGTGGACGGACAGCTCGTCTATCTTCAGCATCACTCTACTCCCAGGTAAGCTTCGATCACCTTAGGATCGCGCTTGATCGCCTCGGGCCCACCGTGCGCGATGGTGATCCCGTAGTCGAGGACGTACATCCGCTCGCAGATACCCATGACCACCTGCATGTGGTGCTCGATGAGGAGGATCGATAGGTCGTACACTTCGCGGATCCGCCTGATGAAGTCCATGAGCTCGAGCGACTCCTGCGGATTCATGCCCGCAGCTGGCTCGTCGAGGAGGAGGACCGAGGGCTTCGTCGCGAGGGCCCGCACTATCTCGAGGCGGCGCTGCTTGCCGTAGGGCAGGCTTGTCGCGCTCTCGCCGGCTTCCTTGTCCAGGCCTACCTCCTCAAGGAGGGCCATGGCGCGGGCTCTCTCGCTCTTGTCTTTCTCGAGGTACCAGGGCAGGTGCAGAGTAGCCTGGAAGAGGCCCGCGTTCATGCCGAGGTGACAGCCGACGAGGACGTTGTCGAGTACGGACATCTCCTTGAAGAGGCGGATGTTCTGGAAGGTCCTCGCCACGCCGAGCTCGGTTATCCGGTGCGGCTTCTTGCCCGTAATATCGACGCCCTTGAAGAGGACCCGCCCCTCGCTCGGCTTATAAATCCCGGTGACACAATTGAAGACGGTAGTCTTGCCCGCGCCATTCGGTCCTATGAGCCCGATGATCTGGTTCTTCCCGATCTCGACGTTGAGGTCCGACACTGCGGTGAGGCCACCGAAGCGCATCGTAACTCCGTCGGTCCGGAGCATGATCTCGCCGTCGCCCTTAGGCATGGTCGCCCCCCTTCGGCTCGCCGCCGGGCGCGTCGTCGCGCAGGGGGCGCTTCTCCCTGGGCAGGAGGCCCGCGCGGCGCAGGGCCTTCCCCGCCATGTCCCAGGAGAGCTCCTTGTTTCCCATAAGCCCTCGCTGGCGGAAGATGACCACCACCATGAGAAGGATCGAAAAGACGACCATGCGCAGGCCCGGTAGGCCGTCAGTCTTGAAGACGAGAAAGTCCATAGGCTCGTCGAGGAACCTGAGCAGCTCCATGCCGATGGTGACGGCGATCGCGCCGATGACCGAACCGGAGATGGAGCCCGAGCCTCCGAGCACGACGATGAGGACGATGTTATAGGTAAGGGTGAAAGTGAACATCTTAGGATCGATGGTCGTGATCATGTGGCCCATGAGGGCGCCGCCCACGCCGGCCATGAAGCTCGAGGTCGTGAAGCTCACGACCTTGACGCGGAAGACGTTGACGCCCATCGCCTCGGCCGCGATCTCGTCGTCGCGCACGGCCTTGATCGCGCGCCCGAAGCTCGAGCGCATGAGGAAGACCATGAAGACAACGGCGACCGCCGCGCAGGCCCACACAGCCCAGGTCGAAGCGTACTTGGGCAGGCCCTTAAGGCCCTGGGCCCCGTTCGTGATCGGCTGGAAGTTCGTGATGAGGACGCGGATGATCTCGGCGAAGCCGAGGGTCGCTATCGCGAGGTAATCGTCGCGCAGCCGGAGGACCGGTGCGCCGATGAGGAAGCCGATGAGAGCCGCCACGAGGCCTGCAATGAGGAGCGAGGGCAGGAAGGGCAGCGTGATCCCGTGGAGGAAGGGCACGATCGGCGTGAGGAAGAAGTTCATATCCTTCTGTGACGCGCTCATCGTGAGCAGTGCGCAAACATAGGCGCCGACGGCCATGAAACCTGCGTGGCCGAGAGAGAAGAGGCCTGTGAAACCGTTGATGAGGTTGAGCGACAGGGCGAGGACTATGTAGATCGCGCAGAGGTTGATTATCCTCCGCGAGTAGGAGTCGAAGACGAGGTCGACGACGACGAGGAAGGCGGCGAAGGCCGCTATCGCCGCGATAGTCAGGATCTGCTTCCGCTTTAGATTCATGGCTGTCACACTTTCTCGGTCTGGTTCTTGCCCAGGAGTCCGGTCGGCTTCACGAGGAGGACGATGATGAGGAGGACGAAGGCGAAGGCGTCCCGGTAGCCCGAGAGATCGGGGAAGAAGGCTACGATCATGAGCTCGAGGAAACCGAGGAGAAAGCCGCCGAGCACCGCACCCGCGATGTTGCCGATGCCCCCGATGACCGCCGCGATGAAGCACTTGATGCCGGGCATCATTCCCATGAGGGGATTGAGCTGCGGGTACTTATAGGACCACATGATGCCGCCAAGCGCAGCCAGGAAAGAGCCGGTACCGAAGGTGAAGGAAACGATCTTGTTCACGTCTATAGCCATGAGGCGCGCGGCGTCGATGTCGGTCGAGACGGCGCGCATAGCCATGCCGGTCTTGGTCCTGTTGACGATCCAGAGGAGGGCGGCGAGGGCGACTAAAGTGATGACCGGTATGACCAAGCTCACGGACATCACGGACACGGGACCGAGCTGCACGACCTGATTGAGTATGTCGGGGGTCTGCACGCCCTTGGGCCTGCCGCCGAAGATCACGGTCGCGGCGCTCTCGAGGAGGAAGGAGGCGCCGATCGCGCTCACCATTATGGAAATTCGCGGAGAATCGCGCAACGGGCGATAAGCAACCCGCTCGAGTCCGATACCGAAGAAGGTTGTCACGACTATCGCCAGGAGGATGGTCGCCCACCATGGGAGGAGGAATACGGCCGCGCCATAGAAGGCGAGGTAGGCGCCAAGCATGAAGACATCTCCGTGGGCGAAGTTGATGAGCCGGAGGATGCCGTAGACCATTGTGTAACCAATGGCTATGAGCGCGTAGAGGCTCCCGAGCGAAAGAGCGTTGGCCAAGTGCTGGAAGAAAAGGGTTAAGGTCATGTGGCCTCGGTTTCCAGAGGGAGAATAAAAACTTCCACCACGGAGGCACGGAGGAGAGACGAGGTCACAGAGGAGAAAAGCGAGAGAAAGGAATAATCCTCGTACGCTTCATCTCTTCTCCGTGATCTCCCTTTTTTCTCCATGCCTCTGTGGTTGCCTTTCTCTTTTCTAGAGGTTAAGGCTGGATGGTCGTGAGATAGGTAAACTTGCCGTCCTTTACGGTCTTGATCACCGCGCTCTTCGTGGCGTTGCGGTCCTGATCGAAGGTGATCATGCCGGCAGCGCCGGGGAAGTCCTTGGTCTCGTTGATCGCGTCGCGGATCTTCACCGTGTCCAGCGTAGCCGCCTTCTCGATCGCCGCGCGGGCTACGAGATAGCCGTCGAAGCCGAGGGCGGTAACCGCCGCGGGCTCTTTGTTGTACTGCTTGCGATACGCATCGAGGAAAATCTTGCTCGTGTCGGTTATGGGCACTTCGGTCGCGAAGAAGGTGGAGAACACCACGCCCTCGACGGCCTTCTTGCCTACGTCGATGAACTCAGGCGTTTCCCAAGTGTCGCCGCCGAGGAAGGGAGTCTTGATGCCGAGCTCGCGCGCCTGCTTGACGATGAGGGCGCTCTCGGTGAAATTGCCGGGCGCGAAGATGACATCGGGCTTGAACTTCTTGACCTCGGTGAGCTGGGCGGAGAAGTCCTGGTCGCCCGTATTGTAGTTGAGCTCGGCGAGGATGGACTTGTCGTCGCCGGTGAGCTTCTTAAAGGAGTCCTCGAAGAACTTGGCCAGACCGACGGAATAATCGTTGGAGACCTCGCGGATGATGGCGGCCTTCCTGGCCTTGACTTCCTTGTACGCGTAGTTGGCCATCACCGTGCCCTGGAAGGGATCGATGAAGCAGACGCGGAAGTAGTACTCGTTGTCCTTGGTTACAAGAGGGTTTGTGCAGGACAGGCCGATGGCGGGGATTTTCTTGTCCTTGACGATCGGGCCCGCAGCCATGGAGAGCGAGGACCCCCAAGAGCCGAGGACGACTTGGACCTTCTCCTTGTCGACTAGGCGTTGAGCCGCGTTGGCGGCCTCGACCTTGTCGGACTTATTGTCCGCGATTACGAGTTCGATCTTGTATTCCTTATCGCCGACCTTGACCGTCGGATACAGCTGGTTGGCGAGCTTGATGCCCTCGACCTCGAGGGCGCCGCCACCGGCGTTGGCGCCGGTCATCGGTTCGAAGACGCCGAACTTCACTTCCGTGGGCTTTGCGGGACCACAGCTCGCCAAGACGAGGGCGAGAGTGGCGACTGCCGCGAGTGCAATGCCGATCTTTCTCATAAGGACCTCCTTGGAAAAGACCGCCATATAGTATGCGTGGAGAGTGGCGCTGTCAAACTAAAACATAAAAATACTGAATTAAAATGCTCAGGTTAACGAATAATTCCCGACATTTTTGTAGAAATTGCGAAAACGAAATAGGCAATTAACGGCTTTTATGGAGCCTACATACATACATCGGGCCTGCGCCGCAGGCCTTATCCGGTAGAATCTGGAGGCCGTAGTCCTTCGCCTCGGCTTCGCCCGGGCCTGAATAAATAAGCCGATCGAAGGAAAGGGCCGTACCATATTTGGTCGCGGCCCTTGAGATGACGGCCTCGTTCTCCTCGGGCGAGAGGGAGCAGGTCGAATAGACGAGGCAGCCCCCGGATTTCAGCATGATGAGAGAGGAGGACAGGAGGGCCCATTGCCGCATCGCGAGGCTCTTCACGCGGGCGGGGCTCCATTCGGAGAGCAGAGCGGGATCGGCGAGCACGTGGCGTTCGCTCGAGCAAGGCACGTCGAGAAGTATGGAATCAAAAGATGACTCGAAACGACGACACATGGCCGCGGCATCTCGCCCCGTCACCTCTACGCGCGAGCGGAGTCCGGGGCGAAGATGTGTATCGAGGACTTCGCCTAAGCGCCTGCGCCTATTGGAGGATAGCTCGTTCGCCACGAGCCTGGCGCCAGGAGGCAGACGCGAGGCGAGTACAAGGCTCTTCCCGCCCGGAGCGGCACAGGCGTCGAGGACGCGCCCTTCGACAGGAAGCTCCAGACAGGAAGCGGCGAATACCGACGCGGAGTCGAGGAAGTAGGGAACCGGGGCCTCTTGCTCGGCAGGGGCCTCTCCGCTCTCCTCGGGGTCAGCGACGAAGGCGACCGAGGCGCTATCAGCGGCGAGGGCCGCCTCGAGGAGCCGCCACCTCTCGCCGAAGAGCTCGGCGTAGCGGCGGCGGAAGGCTTCTTCGCCTCGGCCTCGGCTTTTATTCTGTCTTGCCACGTCGATGAGTCTAGCCTATGAACGCGGGCAGAGGTCAATTGACCAGAGCCCGGCTCTTTGGGATACTCGACGCCGATGAAGAAGGCAGTGATATTCGACCTCGACGGGACGCTCGCGGACACAATCGAGGATCTAGGGAACGCGGTGAACAGAATGCTCTCGAGGCGAGGCCTCCCCGAGCACGATCTCGGTCGGTACAAACTCATGGTGGGCGAAGGCTTTCGCAACCTCGTGACGAAAGCCTTGCCGGAGAGCCTTCGCAGCGACGACTACATCGAGATCGCGCGTGCCGAAGCCTCGGCCGACTACGCCCTTCGCTGTCTCGAGCGCACGACTCCCTATCCCGGCATGAATGAGCTCCTCGCGGCCCTCGCGGCCAAGGGGGTCGCCTTCGCCGTCCTCTCGAACAAGCCCGACGCGCTCACGAAGAAGGTGATCGCGGGCCTCTTCCCTGGCGATCGCTTCGCCTTCGTGCGAGGGGAGACGCCGGATTTCCCGCGCAAGCCCGATCCCGTCTCGGCCCTCGATCTCTGCGCTCGCATGGGCGCCTCGCCGAACGAGACTCTGTATCTCGGCGACTCGGGAGTCGACATGAAGACGGCCAAGGCGGCTGGCTTTATCGCCCTAGGTGCCCTCTGGGGCTTTCGCGGCGAAAAAGAGCTCTCCGAGGCCGGCGCCGACGCCATACTCGAAAAGCCCATGGATCTGCTACAATACCTCTAAAGGAGTCGAGCATGGACAAAGACGCGATACAAGCTAGGGCTCGGGACTATATAGCGAAGGAAGGCGATAAAGATTTCCGCGCGGAAGTCGAGACGCTCCTGAAGGCGGAGGACTGGAAAGAGCTCGAGGACCGATTCTATCGCGATCTCGAGTTCGGCACCGGCGGCCTTCGCGGCGTCATAGGCGGCGGCTACAACCGCATGAACAGCCTCGTCGTAAGCCGCGCCACCCAAGGCCTCTGCGACTATATAAGGAAGGCCGCCCCAAAGAAGAGTCTGTCGGCCTGCATAGCCTACGACTCGCGGCACTACTCGCCCGAGTTCGCCGAGATCACCGCCCGGGTATTCGCGGCCAACGGCATCAAGGCCTACCTCTTCTCGAGCCTCCGGCCCACGCCCGAGCTTTCCTTCGCCATTCGCCAGCTGGGGGCGGACACAGGCATCGTCGTCACCGCGAGCCACAACCCGCCCAAATACAACGGCTACAAGGCCTATTGGAACGACGGCTCACAGGTCACTCCTCCCCACGACGTGGGCATCATCGCCATGGTCGAGGCGGTCAAGGAAGTGAAGATCGTCTCAAAAGAAGAAGCGCTCAAGAAGGGCCTCCTCGTCATGATCGATAAGGAAGTCGACGACCGCTACGTCGCCATGGTCAAGTCAAAACTTCTCCGCCCCCAGCTTATCAAAGAGATGGCTTCCCATGCGAAAATCGTCTACACCCCCTTGCACGGCACGGGCGCCCTTCACTTCGAGCGCGTCATGAAGGACTTGGGCCTCTCGGTCACTACCGTGCCCGAGCAACGCGAGCCCGACGGGAACTTCCCCACCGTCGCCTTCCCGAACCCCGAGGAGCCCGCGGCCCTGAAGCTCGCGCTCGAGCTCGGTGCCACGATGAAGGCCGACGTTGTCATGGCCACGGACCCCGACGCCGACAGGCTCGGCATCGCGGTGCCGAACAAGGACGGTAAATTCGTCCTCGTCACGGGCAACCAGCTCGGGTCCTTGCACGCGGACTACGTCCTGCTCACCCGCAAGGAGCTTGGCCTCCTGCCCAAGAAGAGCGCGACCGTGAAGACCATCGTCACCACCGATCTTCAGGCGCGCATCGCGGAGAAGTACGGCGCGAAGTGCTTCGAGTGCCTCACGGGCTTCAAGTGGATAGCCGACCTCATGCGTCGCTTCGAGACCGCCGAGGCGGGCTCCCCCTACGTAGGCTTTGAGTATGTCTACGGCACAGAGGAGAGCTACGGCCATCTCGTCGAGAACGAAGTCCGCGACAAGGACGGCATCTCGGCGGCGGCCATCACCGCCGAGATGACCCTCTACTGGCGCTCGAAGGGCAAGAGCCTCCTCGACAGGCTCGAGGAGCTCTACCTCGAGTACGGCTACTACGAGGAGAAGAGCGTCAACAAGTACTTCGAAGGCGCTCAGGGCATGGACGTGATGAAGGGCATCATGGCGGGCTACAGAAAGGATCAGCCTACTACGCTCGGCGGCATCAAGGTCGAGCGCATTCGGGACGTAAAGGAAGGCGCAGAGTGGGACGTCGCCAGCAAAGCTGACGTCGGCGGCGCGGAACATGAGAGGGCTCACGAGCATAAAGTCGACCTGCCCGAGAGCGATGTGATCCAGTGGTTCCTCGAGGACGGCACCAAGGTGACCGTGCGCCCCTCCGGCACCGAGCCCAAGATCAAGTTCTACGTCCTCCTGCGCAGCGAAGTCGCGGGAGGGGCCGCCGGCCTCTCCGCGGCGCGCGCGGCCTCAGAAGCCAAAGCCGCGGCCATCACTGCCGATATCAGGAAAGCGATCGGCGCGTGAGCTTCCTCGCCCTCGACTTCGAGACGACGGGCCTCGACTGTATCATCGGGAAGGTCGTCGAGATAGGCGCCGTGCGCTTCAGCCTCTGTAAGGACGGCCCTATCGAGGAGGCCGCCATGTCCTGTCTCGTCAACCCGGGCATATCCATTCCCTGGCAGGCCAGGGCTATACACGGGATCTCCGACGAGGACGTAACGGGCGCGCCGAAATTCCACGACGTCGCGAATATGCTCCTCGAGCTGGTGAAGGGGACGGTCATTGTCGGGCACAACGTACGCTTCGATATTTCCTTCCTCGATGCCGAGCTCCTCCGCTCGGGCCTGCATCGAGCGCCCGCGGAGACCGCAGACACGGTGGGCTTAAGCCGCCGCGCCTTCCCGGGACATTCGAGCTACAAGCTCGGGTCTATCGCCGCCGCGCTCGGCATTGAAGCAGGAGAGGCACACCGCGCCCTCGACGACGCTCGGACCTGTATGCGTCTGTACGCGGCATGCATGGCCCGATGGGCCGGCGAGATCTACGCGCCCACTTGCGCCTCTCGGTGAGCCCATGTTATTTTGCGATCAACCGATTGGAGGAGCGATCCCCATGAGTACTTCCGGCGAGGGCTAGGCAGCTCAGCGAAGCGGAGGGAAAGGGGAGGACCGCCGAAGGGCGACAGCTTGCCTAAGCTTCGCCTTGGACGTAGAGGCTAATACCCTGCGGCTGTCGCGGATCGCAGCCGACGCAGCAAAAGCGTCGGTAATCCGCGGAGCGCCATCGGAATTCGTCCCCCGTCTGCAGTCTACCCCTAGGGTAGGGATAGCGGATTTTCTTCGGGACGAATTTCGGGATCTCCATCGGATTGGAGGTCCTTACGTGATCAACCTTCAATCCGTGGAAGAGAGTAGCCTTCGCTTTTTGGCGGAGCTCTGTTCCACGTACACTCCCGGAGGCCGCGAAGCGGCCCTCCTCCCGCTCTTGGAAGAGCGCCTTCGCGGCCTGGACGCGAAGATCGAAGCCTTTCCGTTAAGCGCGGGCAGGGCCAATCTCCTCGCCACCTGGGGAGAGCCCTCCGTCCTCTTCAGCACCCACCTCGACGTAGTGCCCCCCGACTTGGCCTGCCGCGCGAGCGCGGTCGCGGTCGAGGCTCGCGGCGCCTGCGACGCGAAGGGACAGATCGCCGCCCAGCTCGGCGCGATCGAGCTCCTTCTCGCCGAGGGCATCCGCGACCTCGCCTGGCTCGGCGTCTCCGGCGAAGAGACCGACTCCATAGGCGCACAGGCGAGCCGAAAGCTCTCGAGCCGCTTCGCGTCGTGCCGCGCTATCGTCGTAGGCGAGCCCACCGACTGTGCGCTCGCGACCGGGCAAAAAGGCTTTACGCGAGTCCGCCTAAGGTGCAAAGGCAAGACCGCCCACGGCGGCATGCCCGAGCTCGGCAGAAACGCGATACTCGATCTCATGGACTGGCTCGCGGCCATCCGCGCCGCCGAAGGCTCGGCGGACTCTGAGCTCGGGCGCGAGGCCTGGAACGTCGGCCTCGTGTCCGGGGGCAGGGCGGCTAACGTCGTGCCCGACCTGGCGGAGGCGGAGATAACCCTACGAACGGTCCCTGGCGGTGCGCTTAAGCCGGCGATGGAAAAAGCCAAGCCCGAAGGCGCCTCCATAGAAGTGCTTGTCGACGATCCCTGGTCCTTCTTCGACGTGCCCGAGGGCTTCCCGAGGGCTTCGGTGCCCTTCGGCTCGGACCTAGTCGCCATGAGGGCCATCGCGCCCGAAGCGGCGGCCATCCTCGCGGGCCCCGGCAGCATCAGGCTGGCCCATACGGGCATAGAGAAACTCACTATCGAGGAGCTCTCCTCCGGCATCGCGCTCTTCCGCCGCATCGGCCTCGCTTATGCGGGGCCCGGCGAGAAGGGACGCACAGGAAAAGCTAATCAAGGAGCAAGGGAATGAAGGGACCTATCATAATGAAGTTCGGCGGCACCTCCGTCGCCGATGCCGGTCGCCTGCGAGGCGTCGCGAAGCTCGCGAGGGAGCGCTCCGACGAGGGAGTCCTGCTCGTGCTCTCCGCCTTCTCGGGCGTGACCGACGGCCTCTTCATGGCCGGCCGCGCGGCGGTATCGGGCGACGAGAAGGAGGCCCTCGCCCTCCTCGAGAAAATGCTCGGGCGGCATAGGAGCACGGCATCCGAGCTCCTTTCGGTTTCAGCGAATGCCATCCCCGATAGCGTCGAGGCGGCCCTCGCCGCGGCCGAGTCCGACCTGAGTGCGGTGCTAAAGGGGGCGGCCCTCCTGCGCGCCATGCCCGACAGAAGCATGGACATCCTCGCGGGCCGCGGCGAGCTCCTTTCGACGGCGATACTCGCCTCCTACATGGGCGCGCCCTGGATCGACGCGAGGACGGTTATGCGCACGGACTCGCGCTTCGGCTGCGCAAAGCCACAGACCGACGAGATACGCGCTCTCGCCAGGGAGAAGATCCTCCCCTTGATCGGCCCCGGCAAGATCGCGGTCACGCAGGGCTACATCGGAGGCGACGCCTCGGGCGCGTCGACCACCCTCGGGCGCGGCGGCTCGGACTACAGCGCGAGCCTCTTCGGCGCTGCGCTTGGCGCCACCGAAATCCAAATCTGGACCGACGTCGAGGGAGTCCTGACCTGCGATCCCCGCATCGTGAAGGCCGCCCGCCCCGTGGAAACGCTGGGCTACGACGAAGCCGCCGAGCTCGCGGCCTTCGGCGCGAAGGTGCTCCATCCCTCGACCATACTTCCCGCCGTGGAGCTCGGCATTCCCGTGACCGTGCGCAACAGCATGCTCCCCGAGGGCCGCTTCACGACGATCTCGCGCCAGTCCGCCTCGGGCCAGGGAGTGACCGCCCTCGCATCGCGCGCTCCGGTCACGGTCATCACCGTGCGCACGCCGCGCATGCTCGGCGGCTCGGGCTTCCTGGCGAGCATCTTCGAGGCCTTCGGAAGGCGCGGCGTGAGCGTCGACCTCGTGTCTACTTCGGAAGTGAGCGTCTCCGCCACCGTCGACGGCGCGGCCGCGGTCGATGAGCTGGCCGCCGACCTTTCAGAGTTCGGGGAGGTCCGGGTCGAGCGCGACCGCGCGGTCGTCGCCCTGGTCGGCGAGCGGCTCCTGAAGACTCCCGGCGTACCCGGGAAGGCCCTGGCGGCGCTTGAGGACATAAACGTAGAGATGATCAGCCTGGGGTCGAACGAGATCAACTTGAGCCTCGTGATCGAGCGCGGTCAGGCGGCAGAGGCGCAGCGCCGTCTCCACGCCGCCTTTTTCGAGTAGGAAGGGAGGCCTTATGAAAATAGGAGTGTTCGGCAGGGGAAGGCTGGGAAGCGCGGTCGCCTCCCTCGCGGCGAGCGAGGGCCTCGAGCTCGCCTGGATAGTCGACAAGGGAGAAAAGCCGGGGGAAAAAGCCGACGCGGTGCTCGACGCGAGCGCCGCATCGGCCGTCGGCGAGCACATAGCGTGGGCACTCGATACGGGGACCGACATCGTGATAGGCGCGACGGGATGGGACGACTCGATACTCCTTCCCCTGCGCGATCAAGGGACGCGGATAGGCGCTATGGTGTCGCCTAATTTCTCGCTGTCGGTGGCCTTCATGCGCCGCGCCGCCGTCGCCCTCGGTCGCTTCGCCGCGATCGAGAAGGGATCGAGTCTAGCGATAGTCGAGCGGCACCACTCCGCCAAGGCCGACGCCCCGAGCGGCACCGCCAAGCTCCTCGCGGGAGCGCTCGCCCAGGGCTGCCCACGCTACTCGGGCTGGAACATGGGACGCGCGGAGGAAGACAAAATCAACGTAGCGAGCCTGCGCATAGGCGCCGAGGTCGGTTACCACGAGATCCGGCTCGAGACCGGGGCCGACACGATCTTGCTCTCGCACGAGGCCTATAGCCGCGAGATCTTCGCAAAGGGCGCCCTCGTGGCCCTGCGCTGGATATGCGGCAAGAAGGGCCTATTCACATTCGACGACCTGGCGGCCGAACTCATCGACCCCCTCTTCGCATAAGGGAGGACGACATGGACCTGAATAAACTAAAAGGCCTAGGCATAGCCCTGGCGACGCCGTTCAAAAACCCGCGCACCGGGGACTTCGGTGCGGGGGAAGTGGATATGGTCGCCTTCCGCGAGCTCGTCCGCCGCATGGTCGGAGGCGGCGCGGACTTCCTCGTCGTCCTCGGATCGACGGGCGAGGCAGCGACGGTCACTCCGGCGGAACGCGACGCCCTTGTCGCCGCGACACGCGATGAGGCGAAGGGACTGCCGGTGATCGTCGGCGCGGGCTCCAACTCTACGGCCATAGCCTGCGAGCTCGCCGCGCGATCGAAAGCCTCGGGAGCGGACGGCATCCTCGTCGTCACACCCTACTACAACAAGCCTCAGGCCGCGGGCCTCGAGGCGCACTATCGCGCCGTGGCGGCGGCAGCCCCGGGCCTGCCCATCATCGTCTATAACGTGCCGGGCCGCACGGGGCTCAACCTTTTGCCGAAGGACCTCGCCCGGCTCTGGAGCATCCCCGAAGTCGTCGCGGTGAAGGAGTCCTCGGGCAACCTCGCGCAGATAGGCGAGATCCTCCGGACCATTCCGAAGGGCAAGCTACTCTTCTCCGGCGACGACGGCCTTGCGCTGCCGGCCATAGCCCTCGGGGCCTCGGGCCTCGTATCGGTCCTGGGCAACATACTGCCGGCCGAGACCAAGGCCCTCGTCGACGCGGGCCTCGCGGGGAGGAGGGAGGAGGCGAAGGAGCTCCACGCGCGGCTCCTGCCCGTGATCGACGCTCTCTTCCTCGAGTCGAACCCCGCGCCCCTCAAGGCCGCGCTCTCGGTCGCCGGTTATTGCTCCGACGCGGTTCGCCTGCCCTTGGCGAGCGCATCGGAAACGACGAGAGCGCGCTTCGCCGAGCTCCTGCCCGCCTTCGGCCTCGGCGAAACGGGAAAGGGGATGCGCTAGATGGACGCCCCCCGGCTCGAAGCTTTTTACTCGCGGCCCATGGAGGCCATCCTCGCCGACCCGGGTCTACCCGAGGCCCGCGAAGCCATCCTCGAGGCCCTCGAGTCCGGGCACGTACGTTCGGCCTCGCGCGCGGCGAACGGTGCCTGGTCGGCCAACGCCTGGGTCAAGCTCGCCATACTCGCGGGCTTCAGGTCGACCGCCATGGTCGAGTACGCGGACAGTCCCTTCGCGTCGATCGACAAGACCGCCTTCCCTCCCCGACGCTTCGGCCTCGAGGACGGGGTCCGCCTTGTGCCGGGAGGCAGCGCGGTGCGCCGCGGCGCCCACGTCGAAGTGGGCGTCGTCGTAATGCCGCCCGCCTACGTCAACGTAGGCGCCTGGGTCGGCTCGGGCACGATGGTCGACAGCCACGCCCTCGTCGGCTCCTGCGCGCAGATCGGCGAGCGAGTGCACCTCTCCGCGGCCGCGCAAGTCGGCGGCGTCCTCGAGCCCGCCGGCGCGCGGCCTGTCGTCGTCGAGGACGACTGCTTCGTCGGAGCTCTCTGCGGCCTCTTCGAGGGCGTGGTCGTGCGCTCCCGCGCGGTCCTCGCGACGGGCACGGTCATCACTGCCTCGACGACGATCTACGACCTCGTGAACGGCGTAGAGCTGCGCGGCGAGGTGCCCGAGGGCGCAGTCGTCGTCCCCGGCTCGCGGCCTGCGGGGGGCGCGTACGCGAAGGCGTGCGGCATCTCGCTGTACGCTCCCTGCATCGTGAAATACCGCGACGGCAAGACCGACGCGGCGACCGTCCTCGAAGCGGCGCTCAGATGAGCGCCGCTATGTTGAGTGAAACACCGAGGCCAACCTCGAGACCGAGACCCGCGGCGCGCCTCTCTGGCATAGGCCTCTCGCCCATACGGGCGATGAACGTCGGCGCGCCCGAGGGCTGCGTGAGCCTCGGCCTGGGCGAGCCCACCTGGGACCTGCCCGAATCAGGCAGGCGCGCGCTCTCCCTAAGTTCAGGCCCCTGCTCCTACGGCCCTAACGCGGGCCTCCCCGGGCTCCGGTCGGCCATCGCGTCCTTCTACGGCATCGCGGAAGAGCGCGTGATGGTAAGCTCTGGCAGCCAGGGCGCCCTCTTCGCCCTCTTCATGGCCTATCTCGGAGCCGGGGACGAAGTGCTCGTGCCCGATCCGGGCTTCCTCGCCTACCCGACGCTCGCTCGCCTCGCGGGGGCCGAAGCGGTGCCCTACCCTCTCGCCCCGGACGGCAGCCTCGACGAACTCGCCTTCGCTTCGGTCCTCGAGGCCCATCCTCGAGCGGCCGCCGCAGTTGTGAATAATCCGTCCAACCCGACGGGAGGCGGTGCGAGCGAGGCAGCACTCGCGGCGGTAGCCGGAGCCTGTGAGGAGCGCGGGATCCTCCTCGTTTCCGACGAGGTTTACCGCGAGCTCTACCTCGGGAAGAGACCTAAAAGCCTCGCCGATGTCTCCGACTACGGCATTGTGACGAGCTCGGTGAGCAAGGCCTGGGGCGCTCCAGGCCTCCGCGTAGGCTGGGCCCTCGGCGATCCGGGGACGCTCGAGGGCGCCAGACTCGTGCACAACAGTATGGTTTCCTGCGTTCCTAGGCCGTCGCAGGAGGCGGCCCGCGCGCTCATCGAGGACTCGGGTTCGATACTGCCGGCCGCCCGCGCCGAGCTTAAGATGAGGTGGGAGGCGCTCGCGGGGGCACTCGAGGCCGAACTCGGCACAGTAGCCCGTGAGCCCGCGGGGGCCTTCTACTACTGGCTTCGCCTGCCCGAACTCTCGGGCGACGATACGAGCTTCTGCCTGCGTTCTCGCGACGAGGGCAAGGTAATCGTGATACCCGGCAGCGCCTTTGGAGAGCGGGGCTCGGGCTACGCGCGCCTAAGCTACGCGGCATCGCCCAACGAGCTGCGCGAAGGCCTACGCCGGCTCGCCCGGTTTTGGAGGAAAGCATGAGCCTATTCGCGTTCAGCGAAGATGAAGCCCTCGCCATAGCGTCGACGAAGGGACTACCCTGTTTCGCCTATCGCCTCGATATGGCGCGCGAGCGCTACCGGCGCCTGCGCGCAGCCTTGCCCGAACGCGCCATCCTCGCCTACGCGGTCAAGGCCAACCCGGGCCGCCCCCTCGTCTCGGCCTTCTCGGAGCTCGGAGCCTTCTTCGACTGCGCTTCGATAGGGGAGCTCAAGCTCATCCGCTCGCTATCGGTGAGCGGCTCGCGCGTCCTCTTCGCCGGCCCCGGCAAGACCGCCTTGGAGCTCGAGCTCGCCCTTGCGATGGGCGTGCGCATAGAGGTAGATGGCATCGAGGACCTCGAGCGCATCGAAGAGCTCCTGGACAGGCGCGCGCGCGCAATAGGCGAAACAGTCTCACCGCTATGCGTGAGTCTCCGCGTCCACCCCGCCTCGGGCGTGTCGGAGGGCTCGAGGATCATCGGCGGCTCGGGTCCCTCGGCCTTCGGCGTCGACGAAGAGGAGCTCTCCTCCTTCCTGAAGGAGGCGCGCCGCTTCGAAAGAGTTCGTATAGCGGGCCTACAGGTCTTCGCCGCGAGCAATGAACGGAGCGCCAAGCGTCTCCTCGACAACCATCGCGCCGCCTTTGCAATAGGGGAAGCCCTGCAGAGCGAGCTCGGCCTCGCGCTCGACTTAATCGACTTAGGCGGAGGCCTGGGCATTCCCTATGAGGAGGGAGAGGAAGAGCTCGACATCGGCGCATTCGGCTCGGGACTTGGCGAGCTCATCGCAGCGAGCCCCTGGTTCTCCGGCCGAGTCGTCATCGAGCCGGGGCGCTATCTCGCGGGGCCCGAGGGTGTCTATCTCTCGCGCGTCATACGAACGAAGGCGAGCAGGGGCGCGAACTTCGCCATTCTCGAGGGAGGCCTCAACCACCTCCTCCGCCCGCTCCTCACGGGAAGTCCCTTCCCCGCCAAGGCCCCCGGCGCGACGGGGAAGACGGTCGCGACCACCCTCGCCGGGCCCCTGTGCACCTCTCTCGACCGCTTGGGCGACGTGTCGCTCCCGCCCGTGAAGGCCGGGGACCTTGTCATGCTCGGACAGGCCGGGGCCTACGGTTTCACCGAATCGATGGCCCCTTTCCTGAGCCATCCTCAGGCCGCCGAATACTGGTACGAAGGATCGCCGTTGGCGTCGCCTGTGGACTAGTATCCTCGCCGTGGCTATCATAAAGAACTCGCAATACTTTATGGAAGGAATCGCTCACGGTGGATCCCGAGGACGGAAACGGGGCGGGACGGCCCTATTCTCTCTCATATAAAGCTCTATCGGCCATAGTGATACTCATCTTCCTCTTCGGAGGAGGATGGGCCGCCGTCGGCCCCGGCAGCGGCATGGAGGCGGGGACCGGGCGGACCAAGCTCGAGCTCGACGGAATAGGGCGCAAGCTCGGAGCCCAGGCAATCGCGGGACTCAAGGAAGCGGATGCGGCCGCGACAGCAGAAGACTTGATCGCGGCCTCGCTCATTGGCGGCATCGATCCGCGAGAAAGCCTCGGCGCGGCATTCCCCGAGCCGCACGCGGTCCTCGCCATGCTCGCCCTCGATCGCGACGTCGACGGTTTCCTCGATTACGCCGAGCGGGACGACGAGGCGGGCGACTACTATCGCGGCGAGGCGGGCCTCGCGAAGACCATGCGCCCTCTTCGCTCCCGCTACGAGGCGGCCTACTCCTGTGCGTATTACGCCCTCGCGGGCAAGCGCAAGGGCGAAGCTGTCGGAACCCTTTCCCTCTCCGGCCGAGGCAGGAAACGGCCATACATCGCCTCGCCGGACGATGTATGGCTTCCGGCTAAGGACGAACTGAAATTCAGCCACCCCTACGCGCTCGACGTGTTCTTCGTCCACATGGATCGCTCGGGCGAGGCCGAGCGCGGACCGGTCATCCGCGCCCTCTACCCCGGCATCGTCGTGGCATCGGCCTGTGACTGGTCGGGCGGACAGGGCGTCGCGAACTGGAAGGGCGGCGGGCTCTCTCCGGCCGCGGGCAACGGGCTCGTCATCTACGATCCGGCTACGCGCCGCTATTGCTCGTATTTCCATTTATCGGCCACGGACCTCCGCGTCGGAGACACGGTCGAGGCTGGGCAGGCGCTCGGAAGGGGCGGCAATTCCGGCATGAACGCGCGTAAGAAGGGCCATGGAGGGCATGTCCACATCGAAATATTCGACTCAAGCCGCGGCCAGTCTCTGGCCTCCCAGGAAATTCTGGAGCTGCTCAAGAGTTGAAGATGTCCTGGAAATCGCCCTCGGGCGGCGTATACTGTTTAGTATTCCGTGCTCAAGTACGAGGAGGATTCATGAAGAGAATTATCGCCGTCGGGGCGCTTGCCCTGGCGATCACAGCTAGCTCCTTCGCCCAGACGACGCTCGACTCTTTCAAGACAAGCTTCTCTTCGCTGGCAGACTCCATGGCTACGGGCCTGGCCGCCGACTCCACGCTAGGATCCAACTGGTCCGACGCGTACATCGGTTCCTTCCCCCACTTCGGCGTGGGCATCACGACGGGTGCCGTCTTCGCCGGCTCAGGCAGCGCCACCAACCTCTCGTCCCTGGGCGTCAACGGCGTCCCTTCACAGCTGTCGTCCTTAGGCCTGCCCGTCCCAGCCCTCGGCGGCAGTTTCAAGATCGGCATTCCCTTCCTGCCTATCGACGTCGGCGTGCGGGGCATGTACGTGCCCTCCTCGCTCACGAATAGTCTTATGGGCTCGTCAGGAGTGAACGCGAGCTTCTCGAGTTTCGGCCTGCAAGTGCGCTACGCCATCATCAAACAGAACCTGATCCTACCCAACCTGAGCATCGGAGCCGCGTATAATTACCAGAGCGGAAGCCTCTCGGCCCCGATCGGATCGAGCCAGAGCTACACGGTTACGACCGACCAGGGGAGCACGACAATCACCGCCGCCCAGCCCAAGCTCGCCGTGGACTGGACGGGCAGCAACTTCGACTTCACCGCCCAGGTGAGCAAGCAACTGCTCTTCCTCATTCCCTACCTCGGCGTAGGGGCGAGCTTCGGCCCGAGCACAGTCACGGGCGGCGTCAAGGCGACGGTCACGACCAATTACACAGGCGGCGTCTCCGCGCTCAACAGCTACCTGACCTCGCATGGCGGCCCGACGATCGACCCCAACCAGGGATTTACCTATTCGGTCAGCGTGGATGATCCCCTCTATCGTATCTATGGCGGAATCTCGCTGAGACTTTTCGTCGTCGACTTCGACCTCCAGGCTATCTACTTCCCATTCAACGAAGGCAAGCTCGGCGCCGCCCTCACGACCCGCATCCAGATCTAGCCCCTCTGTCGATATAGGCGAGAGGGCCGCCTTTCCGAAAGGCTGCCCTCTCGCTGTTGGCAAATATATTCATTTGCATCAGTGGTCATGGTATTCAGAACCTGAGCCCTGCCGATAGGAAGAAACTGGATATATTGACGGTTGTCCCCGAGACCTTTTGGACGGAGATCCACGCGTTTGTGTTTTGATACTTCAGTCCGAGTATAAAGTTTTTGCCAAGGTCGAGATTGAAGCCGACATCGTAGCACAGGCTAGCGCCCACTCCATTCCAACTTTCAGAGCCGGATTCGTCGCCGAACGTGAATCCACCTTTAGCTTCCGCGAAAGGCACAAAGACCCCGAACTTGAGCACATAGCCCAGGCCGCCCATGAAGTCGAAGTAGCTGTTCGTGGTGCTCGCGATGTCGAATACGATACTGTTAAGGCCGACAACCGCCGCCAAGCCTTTGTATATTGGAAGAATAGTTTGAAGATCAAAGCAGTAACCCGGCCCGCTTGGGTTGGATGTTGAGTAGGGAAAGATAATAGTCCCGGTAGCAAGGCCCACCGACGCCGAAATTCTCGCATCCCAGTCCCCCTGTCCTATTCTGGCTTCGGCTGGAAGTGGATCGAGCGTGTCCGATCTTCCACCTTGATCGGCTGCCATGGCGGATATCGGAAAGGCGGCTATCGACGCCAATAGAAGAACTACAAGATTTCGCTTCATTTGTCTCCCTTGCAACTTTTCAAGATAGGACATATCGCTCTATTATCAACTATGGCTTCAACGCGCACAACCTACGACGTCGTCGTCCTCGCGGGGGACATCGGCGGCACGAACACGAACCTGGCTCTCATAGGCAAGAAGGGCGGAACATTTACCCTCCTCATGGATCGCCACTACAAGACCAAGGAAGAGCCCTCCTTGGTCGAGCCCCTCGGCCGCTTCCTCGGGGAGGCAAAGAGCGAGCTCGGCGGCCTCAAGCCAGAGCTCTGCTGCATCTCGGGAGCGGGCCCCGTCGTCGACGGCCGCATAACCCTCACTAACGCCCCCTGGGCTATCGAGTCCGCGTCCATCGTCTCGGCCTTCTCCCTCCCCACCACCCTCATCAACGACTTCACCGCCGTCTCCTACGGGGTCATCCTCCTCGATCCCTCCAACCCCGAGCAGATAACGAGACTTCCCCACGGCGATGGTTCCCTTCCCGAGATCGACTCTAGCGGCGTACGCCTCGTCGTCGGCGCAGGCACGGGCTTGGGCGTCGGCTACGTCGTCAAAGTCAAGAGCAAGATCGAGGCCTTCCCCTCCGAGGGCGGCCATGTAACGCTTCCAGTCTACGACGACGAGAGCCGGGGTTTCCAGCGCTGGCTCGAGGCGCGCTACGGCTTCGCTCCCGGGGCCGAAGTCGGCGTGTCCGGCCAGGGCATCGTGAACATCTTCGCCTACCTCGCCGAGCGCGAAGCCGCCGCGGGCACTCTGGTCGGGCCCGCCGCCAAGAAGATCCTCGAAACCACGGAGACGGACAGGCCCGCGCTGATCGCCCAGGCCGCGGGATCGGACCTCCTGTGCGCGAAGAGCATGGACATGTTCGTGAAGCTCTACGCTCGCGTGGCGGCCGATCACACCGCCACCTTCCTGCCCAAGGGTGGCGTCTTCCTCGCAGGCGGCATACCCGCGAAGAACGAGGAGCGCTTCCTCGAGGGCGGCCGCTTCATGGCCATGTACGAAAGAAGTTACGCGAAGCATATCCGCTCCATCCTCGCCAAGACTCCGGTGATGATCGTAAAGGACTACTCCATCTCCCTCTATGGCGCCGCCAACGCGGGCGTCGAGCTCGCATAAGGCCTGGGTCATGGAAAACTTAAGCGCGAGCCGACTTTCGTCGGCACTCCTCGCCGACATGGAGGCGAAGGGCATAGACGCAGGCCTGACCCTCTCGATCCTCGATGACTACAATGCGGGACTCTACGACTCGGTGAAGAGCGTCGAGGCCTCGGGCGTGCCGGCCATCGATGGGAAAATGGTCATCAATCTAGCAGACCGCGAGAGAATAGCCTATGCCGTCCCGGAAGACGATGCGCGAATGGCTCTCGCCGGCCTCGATCTGGAGCTTCCCGCTTCGGTCAAGCGACCGGGCCGAGGGAACGGCAGGGAGCTGGTGTTCGATGCGGCCGCGCTCGGGGAGATCGGCGAGGCACTCATGGGCAGGACCGCCTACGGAGTCTTGAACGGCGGCTCGGCCACGAGCTACGCGGACTCGAAGAAGAACCTCGCCTTCGGGCAGGCCGTCTTCGACGCGCTCTTGAGTTCGTACAACCTTCTCGCGCCGGCTTGCAAGGACAGGCCCAAGGGCCTTACTCCTGCATACCTCGAGCCCGACGGCTCGGGCGGCGCAAGCTTTCTCATCCTCAAGATGCGTTCTCGCCTGGTCGCGGCGAAGAGGGCCAAGGAGAAGGGACAGAAAGTCGACGAAAACTTCATGCCCCTCTTTCAGATGACGAGCGTTTCGAACGACGCCGAGCTCAGGAAGGCTTACGCCGAATACGCCTCCCACCCTCTCATCGCGGGCCTCGCCTCGGAGCTGGGTATCTCGGGCACGAGCTGGGCCACGGGCGTACAGCCCATGCTCGCCGCTTATACGCATTCCTCGGAAGGCAGGCCAAAGCGAGTGTTCGACCGTTCGCACGGAAAGAGCGACTCGGCCATAGCCCTGCCTGGCGGGCACGGTCAGTGCTTCCGTGTGCTCGCTCCCCAGCTGCGCGCACTGCACGAGAAGGGCGTCCGCTTCGCGTACATAGGCAATGTGGACAACCTAGGCTATCTGCCCGACCCCGTCGAGCTCGCCATCCTCGCCCTGTCGGGGCAGAGCGCCGCCTTCGACTTCTCGATCCGCACGAGCGTGGACGTGAAGGGCGGAATCCTCGTGGAAACGCGCGATGGAGCCCGTACGGTAGCCGACATCGGGCCTGCCATCTCTTTCGACGAAGTGAAAAAGCTCGAAGCCTCGGGAGCCTCGATACTCTTCAATTGCGCCATCGGCCTCTTCGACCTCGATTACCTCGTGCCTGCTCTGGACGAAATAGGCCGCAAGCTGCCCGTGCGCTTCACCGACCAGGACAAGGACGCGGGCCGCTACTCGCAGGCCGAGCAGGTCACCTGGGAAGTCGCGAGCATACTGCCGGGCTTCCTCGCCTTCGCGGTCGACAAATATGACCGGTTCATCGCGGCGAAGCTCCTCGCCGAAACCCTGTTGACGAGCGGGGCGGCCGCGGGCGACAGCCGCGTACCGAGCGATCTGGCCGACACATCGCGCAAATTGCACGCGGCCCTCGAGCGTAAGCTTGCGGGGCCCTACGGTCTTGAGATCGAAAGCGGCCGATGGGTAGCGAAGAGACAAGACTAATGCCGTGCTATTGACGTTTACATAGAAATGGGGCTGTCCAGGAATAGTACCCAGGCTCAAGGCAGTGACCATGAGTGTCGCACTGCGCCAGCCTAGTACTTGCCTGATATGCCCATTGATGCCCGTCTTGTTTAGCTCCTAGCCCGCTTTTCTCACCAAACCAAGACTTCGCTTCGGGACATAAGTGAATCGTCATTGTTCATTGCGGAGGGAGAGAAAAAATGGCTGAAATGATTCCGAGCGATGCCCTTTCCTAAGCCAATTGAACAAAGTACCTATAAAAACCTTATCTTTAAGACCACTTGAGCAGATTACTGCCAGGCTTGTAATGGAGAGCT
>Ga0326727_10004494_pt1 | contig 41774 bp, 36 predicted proteins | sample MB2enrmetagenome_FD_207643 | JGI IMG/M metagenome (GOLD analysis project Ga0326727, IMG submission 207643) | Lab enriched peat soil microbial communities from McLean, Ithaca, NY, United States - MB29MY | ecosystem: Environmental > Terrestrial > Soil > Wetlands > Peat | place: USA: New York...
TCTCACTGTTACAACCTATCGAGGACACGGCCACGCGCTAGCGAAAGACGTCCCACCGAACTTGTGCATGGCCGAACTGTTCGGCAAATCAACTGGAAATTGCAAAGGTCTAGGCGGATCAATGCACGTAGCAATTTATCCTAAAACAGGCTCCTTGTACGCTACAGCCATAGTGGGCAGCGGAATCCCCATAGCCGCAGGGGTCGGTCTCGGGTTAAAGCATAAGAAAAGCCAGAACATTGTGGCCACCTTCTTCGGTGACGGAGCAGTAAATACCGGCGCATTCCATGAAGGCATGAATCTTATCGCCCTCTGGAAGTTACCCGTTCTACTCTACTGTGAAAACAATCAATATGCTATGTCAACCCCAGTGAGGAAAGCAGTTTCAAGCCTCAGCATCGCTGAACGAGCAAGAGCGTACAATATGGAAACAGTTATCGTTAACGGAAACGACGTCCTCTCGGTATACGTGGCCACAAAAGACGCCGCAAAAAGGGCCAGAATAAGTTCACAGCCCACGTTCTTCGAATGCATCACATACAAAATGAAGGGACACGGGGTTTACGATAAAGGCGAATATCGCCCTCGCGAAGAAGTTGAAAAATGGTTAGCGAAAGACCCGATTAAAACATTCGAGAAAAGACTGATTGACGAAAAAATACTGAACGAGGATACGATTCAAGACATTAAACAATCAGTTCAAAAAGAAATTGAGGACGCCGTCAAATTCGCAACCGAAGGCACGGCTTTACCATTCGATGAAATTCTGAATTACGTATACGCAGGAGATGATTAGATTGCGAGAACTCAGCTACGCTGACGCTTTACGTGAAGCATTAAGAGAAGAAATGCTTCGAGACCCAAACGTTATCTTACTCGGCGAAGAAATCGGAGTCTTCAACGGCGTATACAAAGCCACTCGTGGATTATTGGATGAGTTCGGACCAGAACGTGTGAAAGATACACCCATTTCAGAAATCGTAATCGCCGGAGCAGCAGTCGGTATGGCTCTGGTAGGATTGAAACCAGTGGCTGAAATCATGTACATGGATTTTCTGCCAATCTGTATGGATCAATTATGTACGCAGGCCGCGAAAATGCGATTCATGAGCGGCGGGCAACTCAAAGTGCCCATGGTTCTCAGAACCCAATACAGCCTAGGCCGACAACACGGATCACAACACTCACAATTCACACCAGCATGGTTCCTACAAGTACCAGGTCTCAAAGTCGTTACAGCAGCCACCCCGTATGACGCGAAAGGATTGTTGAAAACCGCGATACGCGACAACAACCCCGTACTCTTCCTGGAATGTGGACTACTATACAGAACGAAAGGTCCCGTACCAGAAGAAGAATACACGATCCCGTTCGGGAAAGCTGAAATAAAAAGAAAAGGCGAAGATGTAACAATCGTCGGCATCTCAAGAGTCGTCGGTGAAGCCATCACCGCTGCAACAAAACTTGAAGAGAAAGGCATCTCCGTAGAAGTAATCGACGTCAGAACGCTGCAGCCGTTAGACATTGAAACAATTATTGAATCAGTCAAGCGTACATCACGATTGATAATCGCATGCGACGACATCAAGACAGGAGGAGTTGGCGCAGAAATATCCGCAACGGTTCAGGAATCCGCTTTCGGCTACTTGGACGCTCCAATCCAACGAGTCGCATGTGCTCTAACACCAATCCCATTCTCACCGCCGCTTGAACACATGTACATGCCGAACGCCGATCGAATCATCGAAACTGCGACTAACATGATTGGTAAGTGAACCATATGACAGAAGTTGTAATGCCCCGACTTGACCCTGGCATGCAGAGCGGGAAAATTGTTGAATGGCTCAAGAAAGAAGGCGCACAAGTAAAGAAGGGAGAACCGATCCTGGTTGTCGAAGGCGAAAAGACCACCTTCGAAATAGAAGCACCTGAAAGCGGCCCATTAACACGAATCCTAGCAAAACCAGGAGACGATGTACCGGTAACACAGGCAGTAGCGATAATCGGCGAACCAACTACAAAACCCGAATCACTACAACAACAAACTACAGAGATGCCTTCTCTGGAAGTTGCGGCTCGAACTCCAACCACACCACTATCCGCAAAACAACAAGTAATCGCCTCGCCGGCCGCCAGACGGCTCGCTCAAGAACAAGGTGTAGACATATCACAAGTAACCGGCACCGGACCAGGAGGAAGAATAAGCAGCGAGGACATCATGGCTGCTACTAAGAAAACTGCACCCCAAACTACAACTCAATCCCGAAGCCCCACCGTTTTAAAGCGAACCAAACTGGAAGGCATAAGGAAAGCAGTTGCAGAGAGATTATCCTACAGCGCCAGAAACACAGTAGCAGTCATCATCACAATGGAAACCGATGCCACGACGCTAGTTAGCCTGAAAGAGAAGGAAAGCCATATCGCGTTCACAGCATTGGCTGTAAAAGCAATCGCAAAGTCACTCGAGAAGCACTTAATCGTCAACTCGTCTCTCGAAGGCGACGAGATCGTAACGTATTCTCAAATCAATGTCGCATTGGCAATACATACCGACCAAGGCCTCGTGGCTCCAGTAATCCAAAACACTAACAAGAAGACAGCACGCGAAATCAACGTCGAAATCAAGGAGCTCGCCGAGAAAGCGAAAGACAATCGACTAACCATCGAGAATCTAACCGGAGGAACGTTCACAGTCACAAATCTAGGCGCAAACGACGTTGAATCATTCGCACCCATAATCAACCCTCCTCAATGCGCCATCCTAGGATTGGGGCGAATCGCCTACAAACCAGTCGCAGTCGGAGGTCAAGTAGTTGCTAAACCCACCACAACACTAACCCTTGTCTTCGACCATAGAATCATCGACGGAGTACCAGCCGCTCGCTTTCTACAGGAAGTCAAACGCAATCTCGAAAACGCTGAAGGTCTTCTCTGAAAACCAACTCTAAAGTATTTTATCACCTACAGCAAACAATAACGGCGTGAGATCACATGAAAAAATCAGTACCACCCGGCATGAGAATTACTCAGGTTGCGGTAGTAGTGAAAGACTTACGCAAAACCATGGAAGCATATCATAAAGCACTAGGATGGGGACCTTGGAGCGTCTACGAACATAAACCTCCAACACTACACCACACCACAGTGCATGGCAAACCAACCGACTACTCAATGATCGGAGCGGAAGTGCATTGTGATCCCATAGACTTTGAGATCCTACAACCACTCGAAGGCCCAAGCATATACAAAGAATTCCTAGAACAAAAAGGCGAAGGCTTGCATCACGTATCAATGGTCAGCCCAACTGAAGACGTTGATACAGCGCTAAACAATTTCAAGAAAATTGGTGTCGACGTATTAATGAGCGGACGACTCGGAGAGAGCATTCGTTTCTACTACATGGACACGGAACCGATCTTGAAAATGATCGCAGAAACGGTTAGCGGACACGCCATTTCAATGAAACCAAGCTACACTTACCCTTAAACCGGCAATTAATTCGCTCGAAGCCCAACCTTCAAAGCCTTCCCAGCGCTCATCAACTGCAACGCCTCCTCCGCATTCTCCAACCGCATCTCATGCGAAATCAATGGCATAGTGGAAACCCTACCGGACACCACAAGTTTGAATGCACGATCAACCGCAGAAGGAGTGTGATGGAACGCGCCTTGAACCTGAAGCTCCCCGTAATGAATTCTCCCAGCGTCAAAAGATACAGTCGTACCTGAAGAGCAACCGCCGAAAAGAAGAACGATACCACCTTTCCGAGTGAGGAGGTGAGAGGATTCCCAGGACTCCTTTCTTCCAGCAGCTTCAACGATCAGATCCACTCCCCGACCCTCAGTTAGACCAAGAATTCGATCATGGACATTCTCGTTCTTTGAATCAACTACAACATCAACTCCCACTCTTGCAGATCCAGACAGTCTCTCTGTGTGTGGATCACACAGTATAACCAACTTGGCTCCGTGAAGATTTGCGAGTTGAGCATGCAAGAGGCCTATTGGACCACCACCAATGACAGCGACTGTCCCACCAGGTTCGAAATCAACGAGATCCCATCCATGAACAACACAAGCCAAAGGCTCCAAGCTTGCAACATTCTCCAACGGAACGTGATCAGGGATTACGAAAGTATTTTGTTGAACGATTCTGGCCGGTAAACGGACATATTCAGCATATGCTCCTGGCCAAGTAAAACCAACTAGGCAATCGTCCAGGTGCTCGCAGAGATTGGGTTTTTTGATAGAACAGTAATAGCAATTGTTACAAGGTGCAGAGTTTGCAGCAACCACTCTCATACCTTCTTTAAATTGTTCAACCCCAGCGCCAACCTCCGATACGATTCCCGCGAATTCATGGCCAATTATCAGTGGAGGTTTCGCAAGGGGATGCCCGCGACGGTACATTTTCACATCCGTTCCACAAGTTACAGCCAAACTATTCTTCACGACCAATTCTCCCGATTCTGCTTTTGGAATTGGAAGATCTTCTACTCGCAACTGTCCTGGCCCATAGAACCTAACAGCCAACATTCAAAACGCCTCAATGGAACGGCAGAGCTGGATTATGCATTCTCGACAATTACCTTCCCCGCATCTTCCGCTATTCCGGCAACATGAAACGCGTCACTGATTTGACTAAGCGGGAACCGATGGGTAATTTGCGTCGACGGAGATATTCGTCGCTGTTGAATCAGATCCAGGGCCATCTGCATATCCGACTCGGACGCAGAGTAACTTGAAAGAAAATTAATTTCTCGAATCCACATTCGACTTACGTCGAATGTCACCTGTGTGCCACGGGCCGGAGCTCCGAACAGAAGAACCTTTCCTCCTTTACGTACAGATTGCAAGGCTTGCTCTATTGCTTTTGGATTACCAGTAGCGACCACGGCACAATCGACCCCCCTCTGAGTTTGCGCTATGATTAGATTCGGTACGTCGTCTTTTCTAGGATCAAAAGTGCAGTTCGCCCCGACCGTGATAGCCAAGTTTCTCCGCTTTTCAATAACATCGATCGCAAAAACTGGTGCAACTCCGTACAATCTCAACAGTTCAACGAGCGTCAAACCCACAGGCCCCAAACCAAAAACTGCGGCAGTCTCACCAGCCTTAATTCCAACTTTCCTCAATGCACGAATACAGCAAGCAGTAGGTTCGACCTGTGACGCCGATTCAAAATTTAACTCAGACACGATACGATGAACCGCTCCACCATTTACTAGAATCTCAGAGACCCGGAAAAATTCTGCAAATCCACTGGGCTCTAAGTGACTCTTCGGATACGACTCACAAACCGTCTCAAACGAATTTTTACAGTAATAGCAAGATCCGCATGAAACATGATGATGTACCACGACTCTCTCATCAACCTCAATACCTCTAACCGACTTCCCGACCTGTTCTACGACACCAGCCACCTCATGTCCTAGAACAGACGTGGTGACAGCATCCCCGCGCACCTTTTCAAGATCTGTGCCGCAAATCCCACACGCACGCATCCGAACCAGAATCTCCGTTTCACTTATAGTTGGAACTGGGAGATCGCGTAACTCTAACCCTCCATTCTGTCGGAGAACAGCGGCTTTCATCTCATCTTACAACCTACGTGCAGAAAGACGTGAATCACCATCAAAAGGGTATAGTAAGTTCAAGGAGCAATTCAGCGAGTAACAAGAATTGGAATGAAGTGCAAGAAGTTAGAACCATACGTTGACTGCGACTGAGTCAAAGACAGCCTACGGAGAACTTAGTCGCAAGCTGTTTCTATTTGACGAAGAGAATGGCGTGAAGTTCGCGCGAGGACTAGGACCGCCTTAAGCGCAGAGTACCCTTAAGTCCAGTTTGCAATTGTCACGCTGGAACCTTTTAGCGCTGTAGTCGAAGTCGAGCGAAGAGGCTTATCATTTCTCGGTTGAACGCCGGGATATCATTCGGCATGCGACTGGAAATGAGGTTTCCGTCTGAGACTACTTCCCGATCCACCCACTCGGCTCCTGCATTTTGAAGATCTGTCTTGATTGAACCCCACGAAGTTATCGCTCTCCCCCGAAGCACACCGGTTTCTATGATTGTCCAGGGTCCGTGGCAGATTACGGCGACAGGTTTTCCGCTAGTGAAAAATGCTTTCGCAAACTCGACTGCCTTTGGTTCCATTCTGAGACTGTCCGGATTCATTACTCCTCCCGGCAACATCAGCGCGTCGTAATCGCGTTCCTGTGCCCTATCTAGCGGCACATCAACGGAAAATTCGTCTCCCCACTCACCCAACTTTCCCTTATTGAATATCCAGCCTCGAACCTTATCCCCTGCCGGAGAGACCAAATGAGTTTGGGCACCAGCTTGATCCAAAGCCTTTCTCGGCTCAACCATCTCGACTTGCTCGAAACCGTTCGCTACCAGTATCGCAACTTTCAATCCGCTCAAGTTTTTCTGTTGTTGCGTCATAAAGCGCTCCACTTTGTGTGTTTTTGGTAACTGGTTAATTTAAAGAAGAGGTATTTCAAGAACAGACAGCTCTGTTGAGTATCTGAAATTTTGTACAGAGCAAGCGGCTTCGCGTTAGTTGGCATCGCAGCTCTAATCGAAATCTGGACGGTTCGTGAATTTCGGCTGCGTTTCGCTGGTGAGTTTAGCTTCTTACTCGGGTGGAATCTCAGAGAAGGCTAAGCTGAAATCTAATCCCTGTTTCTTGCGGATAGCATAGCTTACGCCGTAGATCAGTGCTCCACTTAAGAAAATCCCAACCATGATTGCGTTCGATCCAGGAGTAGATGGGCCAACTCCAGGCGTCGTCACAGCGAAGTAGAATGCGATCAGCATCAGCACCATTGAGAACGCGCCAACGATCGTTATAAAAGGCACTTTCCATTTTGCGCCTGGCAGGCTGGCCGCGATTTCCTTCTTCTTGTAAGGTAAGATAATGGCTACCGCGCTGCCTGCAGCCCAAACCAGGACAGCAATCGCGGTTACGTTCAAGTATTGACCGATAAGGGTGGTGAATGTTGTCAGAACGAGGAAGACCAGCGCGGCTATGAAACTTAGGATTGTCGCGTTTAACGGGAAGTGTAATCGCTCATTCACATTTGACAGCTTTGTGGGGAGTACTCGGTCAAACGAGAAGGCGAAGATATACCGGGTCGCAACGATCAAGAAAGCTGCTTGGCACCATAACTGTTCCACGAGCCATCCGGCCTGGAACAAGATGAGGACGGGTAGGTTGTGGATGAGCATGGAAATAAAGGTTGGAGCCCACGGTGCCGCGGCCAGCGGCCAATTGGAACCCAGCGTGACCACAGCTTCAAGGAAATTGTATCCGAACACATTAACGGTCAACTGACAGCCTACGACCACCATCACCCAAGTAGCGATCAGGGAACCCACTATTGCATAGAGCATACTCGTCTTAACCCGTTTGATCTCACCTGCGGCGGCTGAGGCATAGTTGAATCCTGTAAGAATGAAAATGGCGAACGGAACACTGCTCAACGTTATGCTCCAAGATTCAGGAGTGAACGACCATCCCCCGCTCTTAGCTGAATTCATGATCCCATCATAGGTAATGTTTGTTCCACCATACCCATTCATTGCAGCCACGAAATCAGCATGAGAAGAGGTTGCTAGGACGCCGATGCCTATTATGGTGCTCAATAAAACGAGTCCAAAGAGGACCCCCATCACGCGGGCGAAATTCTTCGGACCTAGGGCGGAGACGACGCATGCTAGTACTATGAACGGCAGGCCGAAAGCAAACGAGACGTACACGTTACTAAGAATACTCGAAGCTAGTCCTACAAGGGCCGCGTTCCCAGTTGCGTAACCAATGGTAGCTAGGGAAATATTAAGGAAAACTGTCGGCCACAATACGCCTGAAGCTCCGACAATCATCACGCAAGTAATCCAGAATGCCCATCCGGCCATGAAACCTATCACCCCGTGAAAGAGACGACTAATCCAGACATAGTCGCCTCCAGATCGAGGCATACACATCGAGAGGAGTACGTAAGTGACAGCTAATGGCAGCATGAAGAGGACCCCAATATGCATCGAGCCAACGAAATCAGCGCCCGGATAGGCACTCGCTACCGAGAAGTCTTGAAGTGCAATGCTCCAAATACCAGGCGCTACTGCAGCGCTGGATATGACGAAAGCATCAAATGCAGAAAACTGTCGCACTAACCCCGTCGCTTCTCTCGCAAAAATAGGCCTTGCTCGCATAGAGCCATCCCTGAAATTGCGTTCATGGGGGTTTTACATTATTAACACTTTAGGGTATGAGTATTGATGAGTCATTACTTATGCCCTTTGACATTTCGCCAAAGTCCTTTTTCACCAATCTCGAGGCGGAATAATATTGTGATAAACTACTTGTTGTGGACCCATCTAGAAGGAGATGATTATGGTTAAAGCGTTACGAATTTAGAGGATTCGTTAGCTTGACTTTGACGTTGTTGATAACGCTTAGCTAACGGTTCGAAAGGAACTGACGATGCTATAACAGTAGCTCACTAGCCACTCGTGAAAACATGTCCGTCAAGTTTGTTGTCGGACACGTCGAGCAGTAGACCTTGGAGTTGGTCGGTCTCGTGTTGACTCCCAGGGTTGAAGCAGTGAGTTCTACCTATTTTCATGTATGTGGCCGCGCCTTTTGATTCACGTACGTGGCCGTGAACCGAGAGAAGAGGTTGGAATTTTTCGATTGCAGTTCTAACTGCGGTGCTTCCAACGTGCACCATTTCCGGTTCGCGCCCTGAAGTGTCGCAATGAAATGCTGGTGTAAGCACTGGTGTAAGGTTCTCGTCGAGTTTCGGAGCGAGGTCAAGAAGTGTGTTGTATGGGGGCACGTGAATGTTGAATATTGCGTTCTTCATATCCTGTGTCTGATTTGCGAGCGTTTCCAGTTTCACTTGGAGTACTTCTTCAGGTAAATCTCCCGATAGTTTCCATGGAGTCATATTCGAGTATCCGAGACTTAACATTTCATGATTTTCGATTCGGATTATTTTCTCGTTTGGGAATTCCACGAAAGTAGATTTTCGTAACGTTTCATCTATTATTGGAGGATCACCGTTGCCCTTGTTCATGATTAGCTGTACGCCGATTTTTTTCAGTCGTTCTTCACCGATTCTGCACCATTTTTCGATACTTTCCTTAATGGCGACGTCGAATAATTTGTCCATCATTGTTGAATTTTGCGCGAGTTCAGCCCATTCTTCTTCGGTGGTTACGTAAGGGTAGTTGCCGATTGAACGGATGTCTTTGTCTAATTGTTCTAATTCTTCTTTGGTTTTCGCGGTTCTCCACGTTCCCTGCACTTCAGCCTTCAACTCGTCTACCTTTTTGAAGAGAGGTGTAATCGCTTTTCCCACTACGTCCCCTCCTATTACGAGAGCTTGGGCTTTGTAGATTGGAACCGCATTTACAGATTTTAGAAAAAGTCTTTCCGATCCGCGGATATCGGAAACGAACAGTATTCTCGTCTTGGCCAAGTGCGGATCGACTATTAGGTATGGAATTATTTAGCCTAAAAATATTCTACCTTAATCTCTTCTTAAGTATGCGGTGTCGTCATTATCGATTTGAAAACGGATAGAGGCCGCTTGTCAACTAAGAAGAATTTCGATATTGCCATCATAGGTGGTGGCGTAGTCGGAATAACAATGGGATTTTGGCTATCTGAGCTATACGATTGTAGTATTGTGGTTATCGATAAAGAGCCTGGCTTAGCTTTTCATCAGTCTTCCAGAAACACTTGCGCAGTTCATCGTCCCGTGTTGGACGATCCCCGCATGAAAATCGGTCGGATACGCGATAGGTCTTATCATCTCTGGCATAGACTCGCTGAGACCTATCGGTTACCTTGGATCACTCTTGGGCGTCTCACCCTAGCCGTTGAGGAGGAAGACGCATTCCTTCTGGAGAGAGGGCTGAAATGGGGGGTTGAGAACGGAATTCCGGAAAACGAAATAAGTCTATTGAATCGCGAAGAAATCAAAAGGTTGGAACCGTACGTCGACTGCGTTAAGGGTCTGCTTTCTACGACTGAGTCGGTCACTTCATATGGCGATCTGACGCGTCGACTCTTTCTGCTTAGCGAAGAGAATGGCGTGCAATTTGCGCGAGGAGCAGAAGTTGAACAAATTCGTGAAACGGGTGAAGGGATTGAAATTGAAATCCGTGACGTCGCAAGCGGGATTGCTTCCGGAATCAATTGCTCATTTCTCGTGAATGCAGGAGGAGGGAGGGCGCTCAAGTTAGCGCATATGTTGCATACTGGCATGGAATACTCTGAAATCAATCTTAGAGGTGAATACTGGACAGTTGGTGAACCTCTCTCCGCAGGCGTAACCAGAAACATCTACCCTGTCACTCGACATGGAATCGAAGGCATTGATCTTTCCTTCACGGGACCGCATCTCATAACGCGATACGACGGACTCGGAGGCTGGCGAAAGGAGATTGGTCCAACCGGTGCTCTAGTCTTAGGCGCTTTTGCTTACTCTGGAAGCTGCGAGAATATGTTCACAGCGTTAGAGCAAATATTTTCGACGCCTGTGAGGCCTTGGGTTAAGGTCCTTGGCAACAAGGAGTTTTACTCGTTTGCATGGAATCAGTGGCGAATGACGCAGTCAAAGACGGGCATAGTAAGATATCTTAAGCGATGTATTCCATCATTGGACGAGCGAATGCTTGTATCAAAAGGGGTGACCGGTGTTCTGTACGAGGTTCTTGGCGACAAAGGATTCTCATGGGAACCCATTCTTTTGGATAGTCCTTCGTCAGTCAGCATTCTCTATGTTGGCCTAGGAGCGACTGGAGCTCCTGTTTTTTCTGCCCGCACCATCCTTGATCTAATCGGGAAAGGCCATTTTGATGGGTTGAAAAAGAGAGCTAAGGGCCCGCACGATTACGTGTGGAACTTCGACATCGCTACGGATTTAGATAATGTGCAGTCAAACCGTAATTCGACTTATGGCTTAACGAGTAGAGGAGCTAAGTAGAACGTCGAGTGTGCGGCAGATGGTCTCAAGAACCCAGACGGCTCTCGTCTTACAGAATCTCACTGTGATGTCAGGTTTACGAGTAGCTATATATGCTCGCAGCAAAGATGGCGGCGTGATGCCCGATGTCTGTGCTTCCATTAGTCGGCTTCATTCCTATTCAATTCTTACGCGAGGACAAGGTCACAGCAGATCAAGCTTTCTCGAGTCCAGATGCCACAACTGAGCTTTCAGACCGCGCCTTCTCCAGCTTAGAAAAGTCAGGCCAACTTCGTCTAATCAAAGTTGATGCTGTATACACTGCTAATGAGGCGCGAGAAGCCGTCAGAAAATGCTTCGCTGCGAACGTGGACATGATAATTTACTTTGTTCCGACGTGGATTGAGAGCAGCGTGGTTATTGCAGCCGTCCAGGAGGTTAAGATTCCGTATGTTGTTTGGGGATGTTCTGATCTCAACACTCAGTCATTGGTAGGTGCTGTCGAAGTTGCAGCTTCTCTGAACAACCTCGGCGAGGAATTCAGGGTAGTTTACGGTGATCCGTCCGATAAGGAAGCCGTAGGGGAGATTGAGGTCCGCGCTCGAGCAGCAAGGGTCCTGCATAAGCTCAGAAGAGCAAGAATCGGTTTTATCGGTGGCATTGCATTCGGGATGTATGATGCAGTACAAGACCTAGTTGCATTGCGAGAGAAGTTCGGAACAGAAATCGTACACCTAGATCAATATAGGATAATTGATGAGATTTCCAGGGTTACTGACTCAGAGATTCAGGAAGCTGTCTCAAGGTTATCTAAACAGGTTGGGAAAGTTGATGCACCTAGCGAGCACTTAATCAAATCGGTTAAAGTCTACCTAGGGCTTAAGAAACTGATTGCGAAATTCAATTTCGACGCAATACAAGTCAAATGCCATCCTGACCTGTCACAAATCTATGGCGCATGCGCATGCGTAGGCGTTTCATCTTTAATTGACGAAAAAATTCCGGTAGCATGCGAGGGGAACCTCAATACAGCATTTACAATGTATATTCTGCACGAACTTACAGGCAATCCGCCGTGGGCCCATGAGATTCCGGTCGTCAATAGCAAAGATAACACGTTGCTACTGTGGCACTGCGGAGCTGGTGCTTTAACGTTGGCCAAAGATTCTTCAGAAATTACCATTCAGCAGCAATATGCCGGACCTGTCGAGAAAGGTGGAGTGATGGGGGGTGTAACATTCGACTTTTGGGTGAAACCTGGTAAGGCAACTATGGCAGCACTGGCGGGAATGGGAAAAAACCTTAGGATGCAATTCTCGGAAGGAGAAATCTTGCCGCCGAGCAAAATGGATTTAGGCCCCGGAAAGATTTGGGTACGTGCGCTCATAGAAATGCCGGGAGCCGAGACTTTCATCAAAAATGCTGTCGCGCACCAATTTGTCACAATTCACGGTCAGGTGGCAAGAGAACTCAAGGAGCTTTGTCAAATGGTCGGAATTTCAGCTGGCCAATAACAAGCTAGAAAACCATTCAGCGTTGTCTCGTCCAGACCATTAAAGGAGATCGTAAGCTCAACCATCAATTCAACGAACAACGTTGGAAAGAAGTGCAAGAATTTATACGATGAGAAGTTGACGATGGCTCAGTGATACTAGGCAGCACCAACGGATGGGCCCGTGGTCCAGCCGGTTAAGACGCCGCCCTCACATCGAACAATCGATGAGAACGGCGGAGATCCCCGGTTCGAACCCGGGCGGGCCCACCACTCTAGTGATTATTCATTTGGGTAGAGGAAATGCTGAGTTAGATTCGATTAGTGCATACTTAATCGTCTCAATAATGTGTGGCAACGAATGATTTTCGCTTACCTCGAGTAACAGAGGTAGATAAGCCACATTTTTTCCGGTAACGGTACTTATACGGTTGATGGGGAGATCTGATTGTTACTTTTGCGGTTGTTACTTTTCGGTTGACGGGTTAGGTTAACACTCTAAGTCAGAGTTACTGTGACCGCTTGAACCGTTTGCGGGGTGGTGCCTATGTTCAGAATGTCAATTTCATATGGGCCTGATTGTGGGGCTACGAAGCTCCCTTGTCCACTGCCAGCGATTGGGTTGAATTGTGAGGTCGGGAATACTTTCATTTTTCCACCGCCTCCATCAAGCACAACTATTAGCATGCATGTTTGGCCCTGAATGACTACCACATTGATGGTTGAACCACTTTGGAGATTGAAGTCGCTTGAGACGAACTGGCATGTGGTGCCGCATTGTGGGCCAGCTTTCATCAGGCCTACAAGTGTTATGGGATTGGGGAGCGTGTAGAGAGTAGAACCTACTTGGCTTGTTGTGGTTGAGTAGCAAGGCGAAACAAGGGCTAGGGCTGTTATTATGAGTACAATTGATGAAGCAATAGCGGTTTTCAAGGCAAGATTGAAGGTAACTCAGAAGTTCTTAAGACTTTGCAAGTTCTGAGATGTTTCATTTTTGTTTATCATGGTTGCCGTGTTGCGATATCGCCGCTGGCATCGGCCGACCCAGCCGTAAAAGGCGAAGATTGGGTTCGCCAGCGGGTTCTCGGTGGAACACGGCAACCGTGAGTAATTCTATAAAAGTTCTATTTGCGACTTGCGTTCTGAATTAGCGTGAGCCACTTGTTCTCGCCTTGAATTTCTATTCCCGCAACTTCGGCTGGGGTTTTGCCTTTCAATGCTTCGTGAGGTCGAACGTAGTTGTGAAAGATTTGCATACCTGTTAGAATTGGTGTGTCCGCTTTCTCTAGTGTGCGCATTACTTTTTCTCGGTCGCGTAATTCTCCGTTCATGCGTTCCATTTTGTTGTTGTGAACCTTACCCGCTAATCGGATTTCTTGTATGTGCTCGGTTCGGGTCTCTAGCTTGCTTGTCCAGAACTCACGTAGATATGCTTCATGGAAGTTCGGTGCGCCATCGGTTATGAGTGTTCTAGGTTTCTTGTCAGCAATTTGCTTGCCATGTTGGAATAGAGGACGTAGGTTAGCGGTGAATTTCGTGTCAGCGACTTCTTGGGCAATCCAGAATCGTGTCTGATCGTCCATCAAAGCGTAGAGGTATTTCATGTTGCCTTTCACCTTTAGGAATAGTTCGTCGGCTCTCCAAGTGTCAGATACTTGTGGTGTGATGTTTTCGAGGTACCTATTCATGAGAGAAGTGTAGCGTTTGATCCAGTAAAATACGGTCTTATGACTAACTTGAACACCGAGCAAACGCAACGATCTAGCGGTGTTTCTGAGACTTTCGCCTGAGAAGTACAGTTGCATCGCAGTCGTTATTCCCTGTGGGCTGTGCTTCATTCGCTCAAAGCCCAGATTCACGCTGAATGTTCTCTCACAGCTAGCGCAAAGGAACCGTTGAATGTCGCCGTACTTGTTGTGTCGTACTCCAAACTTTTTCAGGTTCTTTGATTGACAGAATATGCAAGCAGTAATTTCGATAGGTCGAATGACTATGTTCTCTCGAACCTTTTCTCTTAACTGCTCACGTAACTGGCAAGCTATGATATGCTTGCATCGAACAATGTCATGATTCTCTATGCCTCGATAATGGAAATCTAAGCAGTTGCAAATCCACGAACCATTCTCTCTGTGAACAACATCATACATTCTGTCGCTAGTCTGAGAAGCGACCTTGTAGAACCGTTCATCTATCTGCTGAATCTGGTTCGGTCGCTCTGCTATGAGTCGGCCTTTTTCTTCACGAGAGAGAACTGCTCTTTGCATCACGTTTCATCTGTTACGATATAGTAACACAACGTAAATATAAGCGTTGTTACGATATGGTAATACGTGGAATCTTGGTACGCAAAGAGATTCTTGGCGAGACAGAACGCAAGACCCTAGAAGCATACTTGAAGGGCGAACGACTGAAAGGCTACAATGTATTACTGTGGCGTATCCGTCAATTGGGTCTGAAAACCATCATGGAAGGATGCGAACGAGACTTAGTGCTACTACGAAAACTATTACAAATGCAAAGCCGATAGTCGAATTGGTTAGTCAGTTTGAGTTCGAAAGCCAACGCAAGGCTCCGATACAAGAAAGAAGTCATATTCCTAGGGATTATATCCGCTTGCTTCCTGACGATGATCGCATCCCCTAACTGGCTGAATTTGCCTTACGTTTGGCTGAACATATTGCTAATTGTTCCTTCGTGGACAGTCGCCGATGTAATCTCAGAAGCCGCTCTCCCAAAAGATCGAAGAGGAATAATCCGTTTTCCTTTTGGCGGAACCATATCGCGCCGATCATGGGCCTGCGTACCTTATCTGATTGGAATTGTTGTAGGTACACTAGCGGCGGACGCGATAACGCGCACTTTTCTCAATGGAACAAACTTGTTAGTGGCAAGAGCAAAGGGTTTTGAGAACTTCATTTATCTAGTGTTAAGCGGTGTCATCTACGCTTTCGTTTTCTTCGACTTGGAGTTCCGTACCTATAGTCAACGTAAGCGAAAGGAAAAATTAGAACAATCAAAATAAGTACCCCTTCGAGAAAATCGAACTTCAGAATAATGCCTATTCCTGCCACGCCTAAAGACGTGAGGCAGTAGCCGTACAGTAGCTTATCAAAAAGCGGAATTTTCGTTCATTCTTTCCATTCTGCTATACGCTTTGGACTGTGACAGTTCCTCCGTCAACCTCCATCGATCTCCATCAACCGAACGGTAACAGAGAGAATGGAGGTGAAACTCTCCTGCCATCAACCGTATAGGTACCGTTACCTTTTTTCCGGTAACGTGAAGTTGTCGATTGATAAGTTGCCTTGTGAAATATCGGTTGATGGCAACCGGAATTTCACACCTATTCCAATCAACCGTGAACTTCACGTTACCTTTTTTCCGGTAACGGTACCTTTGCGTCAGTTGGGAGACCCTGTTACTTTCCGTCTGCTTCAGGCATAATGTGGATTGGGGCTTTCAATTGGCAAGTGAGCCTCAATGACGAATGCGATAAACATGCGAATTACACTCTGCTTTTGGAGCTAAGTATCAAATTGCGAGGATTTCTGAAGTGCATGCATTGTGGTTTTCAATTACCACCAAATCACACAGGACCATGCCCCAAGTGCGGACAAGTTGGTACGTCAGCGGATGTCTATGCTCAATTTAATATGAGCGCGGCTGCAACAGCTCAAGTCGAAACCGCGGTCAATGCTTCGGGCACACAGATCTTTTCCTCACATAACCTGGCTGTTCCGACTTGGTGGTCACAAGAAGGAGTAACCACCATAACGAAGGCTATTGGTCCCGTATTTCAAAACGAAGTTCGGGCAGCTCTTGAACAACATGACAAGGATATAGAAAAAAAGGAAAAGAGTACTCGCAATCGATTAAGTAAGATTGCAGGCAACCTTCTTTGGATTGTAGTTGGGATCTTGTTAGGAACTCTCTTCGCATGGATGGCTACCTTGTTCCACTAAGGTATAGAAATCGAGATCGTAATCGTTCTAGACGCTAACAAATTTTGCGGCCGTAAAGGCATCTACTGCCTCCGGTAGATCACCTATGGTTTTCGCAAGCCATTCGCATCTTGAGGCCGTGGTATTTGCATCGATTGTAACATCCTCTCCCCAAACTGTACTCCCATCTTGGTCACCGCCTCTGGCAATTAGACGACGAGGTGTTTCTCGATGAGAAAGGGTATTGCGCATCTTCTTCCACCCCTGATACTCTTGTGACCCCGTGAGTTGCTCCAGACTTGACGTGATACTCTCGATGCGGCTGAGTACATCAGACAATCGTAAGATTTGAAAATTAGGATTTGAACGAACGTATGGTGGTACGGCCCTGTTTGTATTTGGCCTTGAACGTCGCTATTTCCATGATGTGCAGAACCCTATCGCATCTTAATTGCCAATATGACAGCGCATGAATTCCTATGACGGTGCACAGCGTTAGCACGCATAAGAGTAGGTTAGCGATGGCGATGCCTAAAAATTGCGGGTTCATGAAATATGCGACTCCGAAGATTGGCATGCTAGAACTAAACCATACAGACATGCGAGTTATGCTCAGCGTTAGGAATTTCCCGTAACGTCGAATGACGCGTGTTATCGCGTATGCGATCGGAGCGAAGTAGACTAGACCGAGCAGTGAAGCGGCTACGATTCCAGCCACCATCGCACCGCCGTCAATACTGAACGGTGATACAAACAGGTAGGCGTAGTGTGAAATGTAGAGTACGCCAATCAGCGGATACAATACGTATCTTAAGAGGTCTCGCTGGGTCGGATGTAATCTAAGATATGAAGCGAAAGCCGGAGCGAACGAATAGTACCAAGAGTTGAATAGAATCATAAAGGCCAAGCCGGAACGAGTTTTCATGATTGACTGATCACGAAAGACTCTCAACTCCTCCGCTAACGGAGCAAGTTCTGAACCTGAAACAGCATAGGAGACGGGACAGTTAGCAGGTAGAGTCGGAGAAGTAGACGTCATAGACATCATTGAAGTCGTAGAGGTCAAGGAAGTGGCGGAGTTGATGGTTGTACTGCTTGTGGTGACCGGCTGGAGTTGTTGGACAATAAGGTTGACGGTCACTATGTGTGACTGCGAGTTACTTATTCCGGTAACTTGGATCATGTACGTTCCCGGAGTGGCCGTCGCGTTCGCTGTCACAATCAATGGTGACGTAGCCGCTCCTCCTGAACCAGGCGTCACTGGAGAGGTAATTGATACGAGAACTCCGGCCGGCATACTTCCAACCCATGAAGAGGTTAACGCGACTGTTGAACTGAAACCATTGAGAGGATAGATTGTGATTGTAGCGGATCCGCTTCCTCCCTGAGCCATGGTTATAGTGGAAGAAGATGAAGTTAGCAGGAAATCAGCAGTTTTCGTGGTGCTAGTAGTTGTCGAATTCTGAGTGATGGCGGTTGTCGAATATGTGGTACTGATTGTTGTTGAGTTTGATGTCTGGGTCGTGTATGTTGATGCAGTCGTTGTTTGGGTTGAAGAGGCGCTTACGGTGAGCGTGCTTGAAGCAGAGTCACCGGCTTCGATGCCCGACGCAGTGATCGTATAGAGACCGGCCGCTACTTTTGCGACAATGAAAGAGGCTGCCATAACTCCGTTTGAAATCGAGCATGTCGACGTGCCGACTGCATTTCCTGACACTGAACAGGTCACGTCGGCTGTTGAGAAACCGAATCCTGTGATATCGATAATTGAGCCGGCCACCGCAGAATTAGGATTAATCGTAATTGATGGAGCAGTGAGTGTTGGAGTTGTCGTCTGGCTGACTGTACTTGTTGTGGCAGCGGTTGAAGTTGAACTCGTAGTTGTTTGCATTGGGGTTGAGGTCGTGGTGATTGTTTGGCTAGATGTCGTGAAATCCACTTTAATGTTTGTTCCTGTGAGTGTTATTGTCTTAGTGATAGGGCCGAATCCGGGGCCTGAGGCTGTGACTGTTATGGTTCCAGAGGTACCAATCGGGATTGCGTAACCTCCGGATGTGGAGGAGACTGCGTAGTAATTTCCCGTGCTGGGTGTTATGGTTACTCCGGCTATGCCCTCGCCGATATCGTAAAAGTTGTTGCCGTTCAGGTCGTTGTAGACGACTCCCAAAAGAAATGGGCCAGTGTTACCGGTTGCGCCGAAATCCTGTGTAATTAAGCTGCTTAATCCCTCTCCATTAGGAGTTGGAGTATTCAGATATCCAATCCCAACCTCCGAATATATGCATGGAGGAGCACCGCAAGGGTATGGGAATATGTCGAGGAGGTTTACCCTGTGCGGACGACCAGGTGTGCCGGAATCAACCATCATGAAGTCTTCGAGTTGATTGGAAGTCATATCGACACCGCCCGCCATGTTTTCACCCGCCATCGCGTATTTGTATCCGGCGTGTGTCATGCGATCGAACGGCGTAGTGCCATTTGGATCGTTGTGTGAGAAATAATTCTGATTGTACATATCTTGTGTGTGTGCGGTGGCGATGTCCAACAGAATTGGATTCATTGCCAGAGGTGGGCGAGGGCCGACTAGTGAGGGATCTGATAGACCTTCGTGGATATCGATGCCTAAACGTTGACCTTCAGCAATAGGGTTCGCGCGCGCTCGATTTATGTACTCTAATACTAGTTGCTCATCAGGGGTTGGATCTCCAGAATTATACAGCGTTAACGCTCTTGCGATAGGTGCAAACATGACTAGAGGAAGCAGAATCGTAGAGAACGATAGAACAATAATAGCGAAGGAAGTGAACCGAGTGGGTTTCATGTGGATCTCCGGATCCCGTTCGGACTATAATATTCACTGAGGGTAACGTTTTACAACGCATCAACGCGCAGAATACTGTCCAGCAAGCTCACGCATATCAATGTCCGTGATGGCAATCGTGTGTGAGGCACGCGCCTCACCCCGCACGAATTTAATGTTCAACTAAACTCGAGAAGTTTGTTCGAGGATTTCGGTTATGCGTCGTTAATTGGTTGATGGTTGAAGGTTAGCGTTCCATGTGCCTGAGACCGGTTCGGCTTTGTTTAACGGTACTTGAGAGAATGATGAACTGGTAAAGGTTATTGTGGCTGTGAATGCTCCCGAAGCGTTTGAACCGTTATTGAGTGTCCCAGTCCATTGTCCCTGACCAATGAAGTCTGACGAGCCGCACATGAAGAGGACGCATGCTTCAACGTTACCTGTGACATCTTGAATTGTACCCGTTACTGTTGTTCCATTGACTGATCCGATCCATATACCGGTCGCAGTCATGGGAATTGGACCGACTTGTGTTTGAATCTGTGAGTTAAGTGTCATAGTCATTGAAACGGTGCCGTTCGTGATGTTTAGATTGGTGAGCTCGCCTGCAAGTTGCTGATTTCCTAAGTTGAGTTGGAGTGAGCCGACACTCTGGGCTGCTGCTGGAGCGACTATCATAAAAATTGTGAGCATGACCAAGAATCCGGCGCTAAGGGCGAATAATTTTCTAGACGTTTTGGTGATCCTCCTTTTGAGGTTCTTTCTGGTCGCTCTCTAATTAATCATTGACACGTCGTGCTCAAAAAAAATGGTAGACTCTGAAAACGGGTTTGATATTTTTGCCTTGAACCTGTGTGCGAGGGCGAACGGCGCCTGTTTGGATGATGGCGTTTTTGGAGTGACACATCGTTAATTAGTCTCTCAGGTACGTTTCGCTTGTTGAGTTCAGATGAACAAGAAAATTGTTCTCGGCGGCATTGTAGGCGGCATCGTTCTGACTCTTTTAACCGGTTTTATCGAGGCGCCGTCGATGATGGGAGCGACTAACTATGGTTATCCGTTTGTTTGGTTGACTCAATACATTATTGCTCCCGAGTATTTTCCGTGGCATTTGCATCCGGTACGGCTGGTGCTTGACGTTATTGTCTGGTCGATTATTGTGGCGCTTGTGCTCTACGTTTTCTTCAGAAAGAAGAAGTAAAGTATCCTACTTCAATTTCAGCTCAGCGAGCACGTTGTCCGGTATTCTGCGAATGGTGAAACCTAGTTTCTCGCAGAATCGTATCATTGTTAGATTGTCGGGCATTATGATCCCGTAAATGCTCTCAACACCTTTCTCTCTGGCGAAATCGATTAGCATGTCTACTAACTTTGTTCCGAGTCCTTTGCCCTGATGTTTGTCGGCAACTACGGCCGCGATCTCGCCGTGCGCGTTGCTAGGGTCAAGAATCAGACGAGCCACTCCGGCCTCTGTCTTTTTGTCATCTTCTTGGATTTCAGCAATTAGTGCCATCTCTCGATCATAGTCGATGTTGCAGAAGCGCACTAATGCGTCGTGTTGAAGATCTTTGATTACTTGGAAGAATCTGAATCTGCTCGTTTCAGCAGATAGTCCTCTTACGAATTCCAGCTCCATGGCTTCATCTTCCGGTCTTATTGGACGGATGGTGACGTCGGTTCCATCCTTCAGCCTCCAAGGGGTGACATACTTTGTTGGATACGGCATTATGATGAGATGAGAGAGATATTTGACCCGGTCAACAGGTGTTGGATCAATAATGATCCTCGCGTCAAGGGTGGATGGTTTTCCGTTGGAAACCGCTAACGGATTGATGTCAACTTCTGCTATTTCTGGAAAATCAACGATCATGTTTGAAAAGCGAACTAAGATTTCCTCCAAGGATTTCATATCGGCAGGCTGCTTGTTCCTAAGTCCTTTGTTGAGTGCTTGATAGATGCGCGTATCTTCCATTATTCTTCTTGCAAGGTTTTGGTTTAGCGGGGGTAGGCCAATGGAAAAGTCTCTGAAGAGCTCGACTCCTATCCCTCCAGAGCCGAACAGAATTACTGCGCCAAAGTCTCTATCCTTCTTGGATCCGATGATTAGTTCGAAATCAACTTTTGAAAGCATCTTTTGAACATAAACGCCGTCGATTCGTGCCTCAGGGTTTGTTTTGCCGATTCTTTCAAGCAGATTTTGATATTGGGTTCTGAGCGATTCCGACGAATTTATTCCAAGAATTATTCCCTCAGCATCAGTCTTGTGTAGAATATCTTGCGATGCTATTTTGAGGATAACTGGATAGCCGATCTCCGACGCGATCATTTGCGCCTGATCAAGACTACCTGCCAGACTCCCTGGGACTCTAGGAATTCCGTATCCATCTAAAAATCGGTCAACGTCCGTTAATGTTAGCGCCTTTCTACCCACATCAATCGCCTTTTGCATAGCTAACCTGAGATGGCTTATCGGCGGAAAGATGTCTACTGCTAATTCCGTGGGAGTCTCGTACAGTGAATCTAAGTTTCGTCGATATCGGCACATGTACATGTAAGCCTTCACGGCTTCTTCTGGAGTTGGATAGGTCGGAATGTCGTTGTCGTGGAAGAGCTCCCTAGCTTCTCTAACGTTCCCTTCTCCCATCCAGACAGCAAACACTGGCTTCCTCTTCTCAGAACATGATTTTACCACAGTCTCCGCAAAGTCCGCAGTCGGAGCTATACCCTGACTTGTGTGAATAACTAGTAGGGCGTCGACGTTTTTATCTGCTAGGCAAGTTCGAACTGCTAATTCGTACCGTTTGGTGTCTGCGTCGCCGAGGACGTCGACTGGATTACCATGACTCCAATATGATGGAAGGTTCGCGTTAAGGAATTGCAACGATTTTTCCGAGAGATCTGCCAACTGTCCTCCGTGATCAATTATCGAATCGGCCGCTAATACCGCTGGCCCTCCCGCGTTTGTTACGATGCCGAGCCTCGAACCTGCGGGCAATGGTTTAGACTGTAGAACTTCCGCGCAGTCGAAGAGGTCTGCAATTTCGTCAACTCTGACAACTCCAGCTCGTTTGAAGGCAGCTTCGTAGATAAGAAAATCGCCTGCGAGCGCGCCGGTATGAGATGACGCGGCTTTTGCTCCGGCAGGATATTTCCCGCCTTTTATGACGATTATGGGTTTATTTTTGGCGAAGCCTCGTGCTGCGCCCATGAATTTCTTAGCGTTATGAACATCTTCCATGTAGATGATGATGCTTTTGGTATTCGGGTCCTCTCCGAGATAGTCAATCATGTCGCCGCAGTCGATGTCGAGCGTAGATCCGAGGGAAGCAAACATGCTGAAACCGATTCGTCTGCTTACTGCCCAATTCAGGATTGCAGAACCGAGAGCTCCACTTTGGGAAATGAAACCTATCTCTCCTGGAGTTGGGTTATCTCTTAGAAAGGACGCGTTCAAGTTGATATGAGGCCGTATCAAACCAACGCAGTTTGGGCCAAGAACTCTTATTCCAGATTTTGATTGAATTTTCTTAATTTCTTCTTCTAATTTCGCGCCTTCCTGCCCGATTTCTCGGAATCCAGCAGAGACTACTGTTACGCCTTCAACCTGAGCCTCCGCACACTGTTCGATCACTCCAGGCACAGTTTTGGCTGGAGTAGCGATTACAGCAAAATCAACAGGTTTTGGAAGATCCGTGACCTTAGGGTGGCAGGGCAATCCCATAACGCTAACTCGATTGGGATTCACCGGATAGATAGTTCTACTATCTTTTCCGAGTAGAAGATTTTTCATGACGATTTGGCCGACTGAGCCTTCAACATCCGAGGCGCCGATTGCAGCTATCACCTTCGGGTTCAACATCTTCTCAAGCGATCCCAATCACGACCACCCAATCCAGATCCTTAGACTCGATTTGTACACTAGATAACAACCGCGGATGAATTCCCTTCCTGAATTTTAGTTGATTCTATCGTTAACACAAATCAGTACAACTCGAAAGTCCTGCCCTCACGTGTTTACTGAGTCGGTGTTATGGACCCATTTCTGGGCAGCTTGAGCTGAAGAATTCCACCGTAGTTGACCGCCTGACCATTGTCAACCTTCACATAATCACCTTTCTGAATCGGTTTCGCCAAATTCCTATAATTATAACGCACAAAGGCACGGCCAGTGGCATCGTCAAGCACTAGCATAAACTGATTCATATCCACAATCTTTCCTTCGATGTGGATATTCCTCATTCCAGTACGAATCTCATCTATGCGCATGCAACGATCACCGTGGCTGTGAAGTGATGCTCGCTTAACCGCCTTGCGAGCTAAGATTACCCAGAGTTATGTAATCTTCTCGGTTCCGCAAGCCGACGCGCCAATGCCAAATTTGCATGTGACTGTGGCATACGTTTAATTACGAATACATACTCTGTAAACGCGGTACGCTGTGGATTCTACTTTTCGGTATTATCCGTCGCGTAACTAAACAGTAAGTGTGGTGTAAGAGTATTTGAGTCAAGAAGGATATGGCGGCCGAACTATGTACAAGGTCACCTGCTCTGAATGCGGCGCTGAAACCGAAGTGCCATTCAAGCCGACGCAAGGTCGCCCAGTCTATTGTAGGACCTGCTATCAGAAGCACCGACGATATTAGGTACGAATTTAACGTAGCCTAATCTCTCTTTTCTGTTCCATTTTTTTGTTTTCATTTTGAGAAGGTGAGCGGTTGAGGTTCGACGAAGTCGTCCGAAGGAGACGAATGATCAGGAATTTTCAGAGAAGACAGATACCTGCTGAAACAATCGATAAAATTCTAAACTTGGCCCTACGTGCTCCCAGCGCGGGATATACTCAAGGTTGGGCGTATGTGGTCGTCACTGATAAGATGATTCGACGAAAAATCGGAGAACTCCAGGGCGAGTTTGACTTTTACGCTAAACGGAAACACAAATTCATCTCGGAAGCTCCCGTTCTGATCGTAGCATGCATTAGCGAACAATTGTACCACGACCGCTATCGAGAACCGGATAAAGTGAAAAGCGATGGTCAAGAAATTGAATGGACTGTTCCATTCTGGTATTTTGATATCGGCGGAGCTTGTACAATAATTTTCCTGGCGACTGTCAACGAAGGACTGGCGGCAGCATTCACAGGCATCTTTCGTCAGCAACAAATGAAAGAATTATTGGGTATCCCAAACCATTTTCTTCCAATAGGAGTCGTGTCGATCGGGCATCCTAGGAAGGATGTTAAATCGTCATCACTTAGACGCGGACGTCGCCGTTCGAAAGATGTTATTCATTATGAGCATTGGTGAAATGTAATCTTCGCTCCTTGCAGTTTGAGCTAGGTAAGTATCATGAGAGGTACACGCGGTATCCCAGTGTTGATCGGGAACATAATTGGCATCGCGAGTAGTTGCTTTGCAGGTTATCTCATCTATTCTGCGCCTAACTTTTCAATGGCACTTATGAGATTCATATTATATCTAATTTCAATTGGGTGTTTAATTTTCTGTCCACACTGTCTGGCGCACTATATTGTTGGAAGCCTAGTCGGCGTGCATTTCAAGTATTATTTGGTGCGAAGATCGACAATCGAAAAGCTTGGAATACCCTTAGTCAGTAATATGGCGTCTAAGATGCCAGTTCTAAGCCTCCAAATTGATCATACTTCTCTAGCGACAGTTAGAGTAGAGGCAAGGGGTGCAATGTATGCGTCGGGAGCTTTGTGTTCGACAATTCTACCATTCGTCGTAGTGTTCGCTTCTCTTAACGAATTGCCCGCTTCGCTCAGTCTAATCTTGTTCATATTCTGTTTTGGAAATCTCCTTTTCGAGCTATATTATAGTCCGAAGGCCGGCGACTTCTCAAGAATCAAGCGTCATCTCAATTGAGGATAACATTTTGATGTTGCGGCTTTAATTAGAGCCTGCTAATCGTCAATACGAGTGTGATATTAGATGAACTATCGTCGACTTGGCAATTCAGGATTGAAACTTAGTGAATTGTCGTTAGGTGCATGGGTTACTTACGGTGGACAGGTCGGAGAGAGTATCGCTTCGAAGTGCATGTCTGCCGCATATGAAGCGGGCGTTAATTTTTTCGATAACGCGGAAGTATATGCTGATGGAAACGCCGAGATTGTTATGGGCAACGTCATCAAAAAAATGGGGTGGCGTAGAGAAAACCTGGTAATTTCAAGCAAGGTCTTTTGGGGCGGCGAAGGACCAAATGATAAAGGGCTCTCTCGAAAACATATCTATGAAGCTTGCAGAAATTCGCTAAAACGACTACAACTTGACTATCTAGATCTCTTCTTCTGTCATCGTCCAGATCCTACAACCCCAATTGAAGAAACAGTTCGCGCCATGGATGATCTTGTTCACCAAGGAAAGATACTCTACTGGGGAACATCTGAGTGGAGCGCGGCAGACATCACGCGGGCGCACGGTATCGCACGCGAACTTGGCCTGACACCCCCACAAATGGAACAGCCTCAATACAATATGTTGCATCGGGAACGTGTCGAGAAAGAATATGCGCATCTCTACCATGAAATTGGATTAGGTACCACAATTTGGAGTCCACTCGCATCCGGGGTGTTAACTGGTAAATACGACAACGGAATCGTGCCTGGCACGCGTGCCACCCTTTCAGGATATGAGTGGTTACGTGAATATGTTATAACGCCGCAAAATATTGAGAAGTCGAAAAAGCTGCAACCCATAGCTCAGGAATTAGGGTGCACGATGGCGCAGTTGTCGTTGGCGTGGTGTCTCAAGAATCCCAATGTGAGCACGGCCATTACCGGAGCAAGTAAACCGGAACAAGTAACGGAGAACATGAAGGCAGCTGAAGTTGTAGCGGGTCTTGACACTAAAGTGATGGAACAAATCGATGAGATTCTAGGCAACAAGCCGGAGGAAGATGAAGAATAAATTCATTCAACCAGCGAATCCAGTATTCCTCGAAGTTTCCTGAAATCCTCTTCCATCAGTTTCCTTAAGGACGCCGTGTATAAGGCGGCAGCAGGATGATACATCGGAAGATAGGTCACTGACTCTACTTCTAACGGCATCCCGTGAAGGGTTGTAACGGAGTCGGAGTCTGATGGATTTATCAGCGCTCGAATAGCGGAATTGCCCATTGGGCATATCACTTTGGGGTGAATTAATGCGACCTGTCGATTCAGGTAGTCTCTGCAGGCCGTTGACTCATCCTTACGTGGAGGCCGATTATTTGGTGGCCTGCATTTTACAACATTCGTAATGTACACCTCATCACGCTTGAGACTGATAGAGGCTAGAAGCTCATTGAGGAGTTTACCAGCGGCTCCAACGAATGGACGACCTTGGGCATCCTCCTGTCCGCCTGGAGCTTCTCCAACGAAAATAACTTTCGCAGCATCATTACCTTCTCCTGGCACAGCATTCGTCCTAGTCTCGCAGAGTGAACATTTTCTACAAACGCGAACCTCAGTTGCCACTTGATTTAAGGAGTCCGAGGTCAATGTTTCGATGCTTCCTAGAACAATTTTCGAAATTAGGTGACTTCAGATCGCCAGCGTACGGTATATATTCATCTTTCCGCTTGACGTTGGCGATCCTGAAAAAGTGAATTTCGATGCCCATTACCGACGTAGCGAAGAAGCAGCTGGCTCAGAAGGTCAGATTGCATTACAAAGTATGTCGTGATTGCGGGGCGCGTAATCCTGGGGCGTCGGAACGATGTAGGAAGTGTCACGCACACAACCTTCGTTGGAAGAAACGTGAGCTAGGTGCGAAGTAGAAACCTACTAGTTTGCTTCTTAGTGTCAGAAAGAAAAGGTAGAAGCTAGGCGTTTACGCTATTCCCATCTGAGCCTTAGCTTCCTCACTCATTTTATCAGGACTCCAAGGCGGGTCGAAGACTAGGTCTACTTTAGCATCTTTAACGCCATTCAAAGTCTTGAGCTTCGCTTTGACCTCTTCAGCAATCATTCCGCCCATCATGCAGCCAGGTGCCGTCAATGTCATTTTGATGCCAACGTTGCCTTCGGTTTGCACGTCGATATCGTACACTAATCCTAGGTCCCAGATGTTGATTGGTATCTCCGGGTCATAGCAGTCCTTCAGAACCGTGATAACTTCATCCTTAGTCACCAAATCTCATATTCACCTCCACGATTGAAACCGATCATTTACTTGAGGTCGGCAGCTGCCTTACCTATTAATCTTAGTTCGTTGGTTTAAGTGTTCAACTCGATTTGCTCTCAGACCAAGCTATCGGCATTGCCCCAGGGATGGGTTCGAGGAGTTTTGTGGCGTTAACTCGTACTGCGTTTGTGACGTCTTCGAATAGTGGATTAGCGTATTCTTCGATCTTCCCCAGGTCGGCGAGGCGTGCAATTTCTGGATCTATTGGCATAGATCCTAGAAATGGAATTCCAGCTCTCTTTGCTGCGTCTTCGCCTTTGCTTCGGCCGAAGACTTCCATTCTTTCGCCGCAATGGGTGCAGACTACGTAACTCATGTTCTCGATTAGGCCTAGAATCTTTACGTTTGCAATTTGTTCGCTCAAAGTTTTTGCCATGTTGATTGCTTTAGCTACGACCATCAGAGCCAAGTCTTGAGGAGTTGTCACTACGATTACGCCTTGCAGAGGCAGTGACTGAAAGACCGTAAGTGGAGCATCGCTTGTTCCAGGTGGAAGATCTACGAGTAGGAAGTGTAGGTTTCCCCATTCGATGTCTTGGAACATTTGTCTGATGACACTATTGATTATTGGTCCTCGTACGATGACCGGCATTTGTGGTTCTTCAAGTATAAGATTCATTGAGACAACTTTGATTCCAGTTTTTGAGATTGCGGGAAGAACCTGTTTGTCAGGAGTAATATGGAGCGGTCCCTTCAAGCCGAACATTTTCGCGATGCTAGGACCGGTGATGTCAGCGTCGAGTATACCGACCTGATATCCTAGCCTTGTTAGTTGAACAGCTAAGAAGCCAGTCACGAATGATTTTCCGACGCCTCCTTTGCCGGACATGATCGCGATGACGTTTCGTATACCCTTTCGTTCCAGACGGTTAATTCCCGGCGGCATCGGGGAACCTGGAGCATGAGTGTCAGTTGCCGCTTGTACCATTTGTGATTGTATCTTAGTTCGTAGCTGTTCGAGTTCTTGTTTCGTCATGACGGTTGTTTCTACGTCAACCTGCTTTACGCCTGGAAGCTTCATTACTGCTTTTTGAACGTCGCTCGATATGGTTTTTGAAAGAGGGCAGCCTCCGACTGTAAGCGCAATTTGGATTTTCACTTTGTCTTCTTCAAGGTCGATGTTTTTGACCATCTGCAGGTTAACTATTGAAATGTGCAGTTCGGGGTCCATGACGTCTTTCAGAGCGGTCATAACTTCGTTTTTTGATACCACGTTCCTGCATCTCGTAAGATTATGAGTAGAGGGAAATTTCGCCGATATTAACAGTTGTTTGTGGAGTTGAACTTTGTCTGTTGCGGATGAAGTATCACATACGGAGCTTAGGGCTTTAGTCGTTCGGGAGTTCGCGGGAACAGCGTCGTTTCTCTGATGTTCTGCTTGTTAAGGAAGGACATTGTAAATCTCTCCACACCCAAGCAGAGTCCTCCGTGTGGTGGGACCGCGTACTTGAATGGATCAGTGAACCATGCCATGCCGTCAGGGTTAATTTGCTTATCGCGGAGTTGGTCGATGATTTTGCTGTACCGATGTTCTCGTTGTCCGCCTGAAGACTGTTCGAGATCTCTGTAGATTAGATCGACGCTTCTTGCCCATTGAGGATTATCATCAACGCGCATGACGTAGAATGGCTTAACTGTCGACGGGAACCGTGTCAGAAAATAGATGTCCGTTCGATATTTTTCTTTGACATATTTGGAAAGGATTGATTCTGCTTCTTTATCGATATCCTGGCCGTAGGAGACGTGTTTTCCATATTGTTCTAGGATGTCGTAGACTTCTGGGAATCGAATTTCTGGATATGGAGTATTCGGGAGTTCAGCTTCGCAATGGAGCAGCTCCAGTTCACGTCCGCATTCTTTCTTTACTTTGTTTACTGCGTTCGCTATGAGATCTTCTTCAACTCTCATCATGTCTGTTTCATCGTTCATGAAACCGAATTCTACAGCCATCCCTCTATGTTCGCATAGGTGTCGGGGAGTGTGAGATAGTTCAGCCCGCCAGTTTGGTCCAAGATCATATATTTTGTCGAAACCGGCGGCGATGCAGAGTTGTCTGTGTAATTGTGGATCTTGTCTTAGGAAGGCTTCCTTCCCGAAATAATCGGTTTTGAAAACTTCAGCTCCGCCTTCCGACGTGCCACCTAGCAGGCACGGCGTGAAGACTTGCATGTACTCGTTACGGTTGAGGTACTCAACCATACCCTCCACTAGTTTTGATTGGATTTGGAAGATGGCTAGGTTTTCTCGCTTTCGTAGGTCGATTACTCGCCAATCTAGACGTGCGTCGAGATTGGCTTCTCCTTCTTTACCAGAAACGTCAAGCGGTAGCGGAGTTTCGGCTTTTGAGATGAGTTCGATCCGTGTTGGTGCAATTTCAGCGCCAACTTTCGCGATTCTGTTTTTGATTGGAGTTCCTTCAACAGCGATCACGTCTTCTCTGCCCAAAGTGTCGGTTGCCTTAACGATTTCTGGATCAGTTGATGTTTTGAGTATCGTAATTTGGGCAATGCCATGTTTGTCTCTGAGCCATATGAATCTGGCGCGTGCAAGTTCCTTTATCTCATGTATCCAACCCGCGAGAACGACTTTATCGTTCGCAGTTTCTATCTGGTCGGTGAAATGGGTTCGTTTTAGCAATAATGAAAGCCTGTTTGTAGGATTTGGAGTTAGCTGCTATTAATTCGACTGATCTTATTTATGGTCGTAGAAGTTTGGCAATTTCGCTCGGTTTTAGGGCGATTTGTACGCCTGCGTTTCTAAGGGCGTCAATTTTTGTTTCAGCAGTACCACTTTTTCCCATGATTATCGCGCCGGCATGTCCCATCCTTTTTCCGGGTGGCGCGGCGCGTCCTGCGATGTAGGAAGCGATAGGTTTTGGGTATTTGGTGGTAGCTATGTATTCAGCGGCTGTCTCTTCAGCGTTTCCGCCTATTTCACCGATCATTGCTACCGCGGCAGTTCCAGGATCTTTTCTGAATAATTCCAGAACATCAACGAAACTTAAGCCAACTACCGGGTCGCCTCCGATACCGAGGCAGGTTGATTGGCCGAGTCCAGCGTTTGTTAGGCTGGCGGCTATTTCATAGGTTAAGGTTCCACTTCTGGATATGAGGCCGATTTTTCCTGGTTTGAATATGTGACCTGGCATTATGCCGAGTTTGCATTCTGTCGGAGTAATGATTCCTGGCGTGTTAGGTCCGATTATTGTTGTCCCTTTTAGTTTAGCGTATTCCATGACTTGAATTTCATCTTTGACCGGAATGCCTTCAGTTATGATTATGACAGGATTGAGATTGGCGGATATGGCTTCGAGTGCAGCGTCTTTCGCGAAGGGTGCAGGGACGAATATAATGGAGGCGTCGACTTTGAAACGATCAGTTGTTTCCTTCACTGTGTCGAAAACAGGAATACCATGCATACTTGACCCGCCCTTTCCAGGTGTCACGCCGGCCACTATTTTTGTTCCATATTCAAGCATGAGCTGTGTGTGAAAAGCTCCTTGTGATCCCGTAATACCCTGAACAATTGCGTTCGTTCCTTTTCCTATCAGTATTGTCATTTTACTTCAACTGGGACGCTATCTCTACCACTTTCGCCGCCGCTTCTTCCATACTGTTCAAGGAAGGTATTCCTGCGGCGGCCAAAATTCTCTGTCCTTCTTCTTCATTGGTGCCGACCAATCGAATTACCATTGGTTTTGTTATACCCATCTTCTTCTGGATCTCTAGGATTGCTCGAGCGACATCATCGCAACGTGTTATGCCTCCCATGATGTTGATTAGAAGAGAGTTGACTCGGGGATTTGCTAGGACAATTTCCAGCGCGGCTGCAATACGTTCCTCGTTTGCTCCTCCTCCGACGTCGCAGAAATTAGCCGCCTTTCCTCCGTGATCGAGTATCATATCAAGCGTTGCCATCACTAATCCTGCCCCGTTTCCTATGATGCCGATGTCTCCGGCAAGCTCAACATACGCCAGATTCTTTTCATGTGCTCGCACTTCGAGTGGAGTCATATCAGGTTCGAGTGTCTTCATTCGTTCCAAGAACTTCGGATGCCTATACAACGAGTTATCGTCTAGAAGAATTCTAAGATCGGCAAGGACGAATTCCCCCGACTGGGTTTCTATGAGTGGGTTTGATTCGATTAATTCAGCATCGTAGTCCAACATGACTTTGAACAGTTTGCTGATTAAGGACGCTAGTTGCGTCATCTGTTTTCCGTCGTACCCTAACTGTTTTGCTGCAATTCTAGCTTGGAAATCTTGAAGGCCCATGAGTGGGTCAATCTTGTCTCTGATTATCTTCTCAGGATTTTGATCAGCGACTTGCTCGATGTCAATTCCGCCTTGGGTTGAGCAAAGAATCGTATAACATCTGGAAGCGCGATCGACAACTATGCTGACGTAACGTTCGAATTTACCTTGTATCTTCTCCTCGACTAGCACCTTGACGGCTTTCTCTCCCTTAATTGTCGTAGAGAGAATAGATTTTGTCACCTGGAATGCTTCGTCTGCCGATGAAGCTGGTTTGATTCCGCCGGCTTTACCTCGTCCTGCAACGAGAACTTGAGCTTTAATCATGGAAGGGCGCCCGATCTTCAACCAAGCCATTTTAGCTTCGTCAGGTGTGGATGCGACGTAACCGTTGGGCACCGGCAGATCGTATTCTCTAACTATCTCCTTCGCTTCATACTCGAATAGCTTCATTCGATCTTCCCTATCTAACGTTCGAAGCTTCTGTCAATTTGCGTTCCGTATAAAATACACGCTGAAGTCATGGCTCAATGACAGCAGCCTAATCTACACATTTGGAAATTCAGAAATCGATAATTGAAGAAGCTGAGTCATTGAAAAACAAAGATTTTGGACATGAATTCTACGATCAAATTAGCACTAGGAGACGCATTCGAATCTACGCCAAGCTCTGGTGAGCCGAAGGTGTGAAGCGCACCTATCGCCCAAATCAGTTGGTCTCTCGTTCGTCTACGAGATTGAAGAGACGTTGATGTAGTTGCCTGGACAGGAAGTGCCGTATGGGAAACCTGGGCTGAGGCCCGAATATACCTGCCCGGACACCGTTACATAGGACCCAATCGATGGATAGGACGAGGGTAAATTGTACAACGTGTAGTACTGATAGACTTGTGCAGTGTTGTATGGACTGTATAATGGAATGGATAATTCCACGCATCCGTTTTGGTCTTGGTGTAAGTATCCCGAACATTGGCTTAGGCCATTGGAACCTGTTGATTGGCAGGCGGTGCCGTAGCTGGATTGTGACGGAGTGTTCACGAAGCAGCTTGTAGTATTGTTACTGCAGTAATATGGTGATTGTCCGTAGTACCAGTATCGGTTATAGTAACCATTGTAGTAGTAAGGACTGTAGCTATTGTAACCGCTGTAGTAAGGACTGTAGTAACCATTGTATCCGTACTGAGGAGGATAACAGGTGCTGTACCCGCAGTTCTGGTAGTAACTCGAACCGGTGGGGTATGTAGTGATCGGATACGTCGCGGTGCTCGTCATGGTCGTTTGACTCGTAATTATACCAACATTAGTTACCGTCTGTGTGCTGTAGATATTCTGCGTGTTTGTTAGGAATTGTTGCTGCGTCACGGTCGTAACATGTGAGCTGAGCGGATTATAGTTCGCCAGCAATACAACGAGAACGACAATGAGAAGAACCGCAACTATGACTATGCCGAATCGGCCTCGACGTTTTGAGTTTGACTGGTTGGTCTGGACGGGTTGATTTTCGCTCATAGCACTTCAAAGACAGGAAATTTGAGAAATTCATGATAAAGTCGTTTCCACGGAGTGGAACTAACTTCCTCGAGGTAGCAATTGTGGAAATTCCGTCGGTTATCGTTAACTTATCCAAAATCGCATGGAACAGGATGCTTCCGGTTGCTGGGCGAGTACCCCCTAAATGTTGAGCATACTATATCGCGGGTAATGATTTTCTCGTTTCGTATTTACTAAATCTGTACACCAATTCTACTCTGATGCAAACTGTTTTATCGTATTGAAAAGAATGCATGGATCAGTGTGTATCTTGCGATTTTGGCACTTACTGATTGTCCTGCTATTGTTGTGTCCATTGTTGCTGCCAGTGGTTAATAGTCAAAGTTACGTTACCGTTACAACCCAAGTCACCAGTATTCAAGTGATAACATCTACGACAGGCAGTAGCGTCGTTACGTCACAATCACCAACACAGCCGATATTCAGTAGTGCTTTTACGGTAAATGCTACGGCGCATAGTAATAGTTGCACGAAATTCCATCTAACCTTTAACGGCACTCAGGGGCAGTACGTGTCCGGAAATTTCACATCCGACGTTCCACTAGGGATCTTCATTACTCAAGATTCGAGTTATCAGACTTGGTTGACGTCTGGAGGTTGTGCAAGTTTCCCATCATCAATAGTCAGCCAACCTCCCATGATGACATACGCGTTTAACCTCGCCCTACCTACCTCTGGCTTGTGGGATATTGTTCTAGTAAACTATTCAACTACGAGAAATGCTGACGCATTCATGACGGCATACTTATCATTTCTTGGCTCCACTTTCACGCAACCTTTACTCAGCACAATTACTCAGACTAATCTAGTTCCATCCATGATGACGGTCCAGGCGACGACAGGAACCTCCGGGATACCTGGCTTTCAAGCTGAATCAATCATAATCGGGATTATTCTGGGACTGGCCGCTTTGATTCTACTACGACGCAGACACCGATAGAAATACCCTCAGTGTTGGAGCGCCCCACTTAGCTAAAGACAAGAGCTCGACTCATAGCAATTTTACGTTTCTACCGGGTAGAAAGAGCAACGTTCGGGTAGATCTGGACGACCTAACATTAACTCGTCATACCTCGTAGCGCACTAATTGGGTTGGCGTGCTTGCCGCACGATCAACCTCTGTAACAAAAGAAATTGTAAGAAGAAATTGAAGGAGGTGAAGACGTAATGTTTAAGCAAAGAGTTTGGATGCCGACGTACGTCTACGCCTACAACCCATGGTACGGATACTGCCCGGTACTTCAATGGCAACAATACGAAGTAGACTACTAAACTGAGAAAAGGGAAGCAAAGCACCTTACGCCTCTTTTTTTTATATCAAACCATCTTTCAGATGTTTCTACTTTGGAGACTCTGGTTCTACCTGGTGGAATTGTGTTTAACTCATTTCCTGCCGGATATGAGTTGCAGGAGGCAGTTGTCATTGTCTTTGCGTTCGAAAACAACCCATTGCTCGTCCGAGGCGGATGCTGAAAGGTTCCCATTGGTCAACCCGTCTATTCAACAGCCGCTCTATCTGAAAGCCTACACATTACGGGAACCAAACGACGTACCTAAAATAAAGGCAGCAATTATTGAAGGCAACATACTCATCGTCAAGATAACTCCAATCGCTAAACGCAGTGATGAAGAGACTAAATCAGCTATCAACGAACTCATGGATTTCGTAAACTCAATCCAGGGCGACATAGCACGCCTGGAGGAAGAGCGAATAGTTCTAACACCACCAACCGCTAAGATCTGGCGCGACAAACCATCAAACTCCACAACCCCCGCGATCCAGATTGGAGATTGGTTCGGACAAGAATTGTTACCTTCTTCAAAATAACTTTCATTCTTGACCGTTAGCCGGCAACGTCATCCAGATTTCGGGTGACGTAAACATGTTAGAACTCAGTGAAGTAATTTTCAGGTTGGATAGTTCAGTCAGTTACGTGGCCGTTTTAGATAGCAGTAACACTATTTTGGAGTGCGGATTTCGTCATAAGACTGATACTAACGTTCCTGACGATTTGATGCGAAAATTCGTCTCCATAGCCCCTCTTCTTATCCTGGGAAGCGTTGATCGGCTGTGCGAATTTTACGGTAATCTGAAGTATATTACTGCTAGATTTAACGATCGTACAATTGCCGTCTACGAGGTCAACGGCCGGATCATTTTCGTAATTTTGGATAAGTATGACGTTAGACTTCTAGAAAACATCCATGAAACAATCACCAGCCTGTAACGACATAATCCTCAGGGCGAACCCAAAGTTAGAAAGCTAAGCTCCGTAGATGCTTTAGATCTGAAGAGGATTACTTTGCGTTTGAGTGTAAAGCTGCTTCACCTCGTCGTCCTTGTCTCAGTCATTTTGCTCTTACCGTCAAGTGGTTATGCGACTGGAGGGCAGTGGGTTAAGTATTCAGGTAATCCTGTGCTGGTCCCTACGCCTGGGAGTTGGGATAATGACTACGTCGTAAGTCCCAGAGTGCTGTTCAATGATACCACTTACAGGATGTGGTATGATGGTGGTAATTCCGGAGTCGGTGCGATAGGTTACGCGAACTCGACTGATGGGCTTACTTGGAATACGTATCCTAATCCCGTATTATCACCGGGCGGGCCTGGAGCTTGGGATAGTGGTACGGTTACTGTAGGTTCCGTAATTTGGAACGGGACGGCTTTCCTGATGTGGTATGGAGGCAGCAACACGACGATCAGTGGCGGCGAGATTGGTTTGGCAATGTCAAAGGACGGGATCTCATGGACCAAGTACTCGGAAAATCCGGTTCTCCGACGAGCTATCTTCAGTTTGGATCAAAGCTACATGGCTTCTCCGTATGTTATCAAATTGAGTACCGAGTATTGGATGTGGTATACTGGGAAGAATACGACTTATCCAGAGCCAAACTCGGTCTCTAGAATCCTTGCCGCAACCTCATACGATGGGATCACTTGGACGAAGGCTCCCTCACCGGCAATTACGCCTTCTTCGAACTCAACCGCTTGGGATTCAGGTTCCGTTTATTCTGCTTCCGTAATATTTGACGGCACCAATTTTGGTCTCTGGTATACAGGTACGAATCAGAGTTACATGAGCCCTCAGATTGGGTTCGCAAGCTCACCAGGCGGAGGCAACTGGACGCGGAGTGCACTGAATCCTATTCTCGGTCCGGGTATGCCAGGTAGTTGGGATTCTGCTGGTGTCGAACAGCCTAGTGCAATCGTAGGCGGCAGCGGTTTCATGCTTTACTATGACGGCTTCAGTCCGAATACGGGTGGAAGAATAGGAGTAGCCATAGGCCCGCATAATTTTGTTATACCCGAATTCTCCGCCCCCACCCTCAACCTGCTCTTCGGAGCGGTCATCTCCACTACCGTTTGCTTCGCTGCAATAAAACGCCGACATGACCACTAAGACAGCTAAACTAGTATTTTTTTGGATTCATTTTCAAATTACGGTTCAGCCGTATTGGTTTGCAGAATTATTCGTACCCGTGTAACCTGCTCTAATCCCAGTCGGACTGGGAGCGACATAGCTGGATGAAACGTCGCCAGAGTACCGAGTCATTCCAACACTAATCAAAACGTTCTGAGAATGAAGGAAAGAGAAACTGAGGGCACGAGCACAGTTAGCTCCACACCCAAAGCTAAGTTGATAATTCTTGACCCCGTTCGGATTTGCATTTGACGGCGCAGTCGACGGAGCGGCTAAAGTAGACGGATTAACTTTGGCGAGGTCTGCCGCCATTTGATCCAGGTAGGATGGAATCGTACCCCAAGGAGCAGAACCAGGACCGCTCGATACGTACAGGTAGCTCACATACTGGCTTGCCTGAATAATGAAAGAATCGTTCAGCGATGCGACACCGTGGGCTAAGAAAGACCACTCAGTTTTCGGATATGTTGTATGAAAAGGTGATGATAAGTAAGCAATAGTTGGAGTTCCAAAATCTTCATAGAATCCGATATTATCCACGCCTCCGTTACCGACGTAAGACGCAACAGTATCCGTACCCGGATTACCAATGACAATACTCATCCCATCGGTACCCTTGGCGTAAGTCACGATACTCTGATAATATGACTCATAACCAGGAGTGTAAGCCATTGCGTCAAGGAAAATTCCGGTCACTCCGTAGAGACTTTTCCATGTATCAATCGAGCTCTCCACGCTTTGCAAGGACACGGCTCCGTAATTCGTCCAAACATATCCAACTGTAACTACGCCAGAAGCCTTCAACGAATTGATGCCGGCTACGTAGTTAGGATCTTGGGAAGTACCGGGACCACTGTCAGGATTAATTATTGCAATTACTGGAACATTCGGATACGCGGCGGGTAGAGCTGCGATACTACTCCACGTTGAAACAGTAGTCGGATAGATAAATAACGGAATAAGCAGACCCGTTGGAGCCGAAGGCACCGTGGATATGGTGGAGGTTGTGGCAGTCGTTGTCGAAGTCGCAGTTACCGTCTGCGTACTGTTTACAAAAGCCGTTGTCGTAGTAGAACTAGTCGCCGTTGCTGTTTGGTTAACGTAATTAGTTGTAGTGGCGATCGTAGTTGGAGCAGTCGTCGTTGCTGTTTGGTTAACATAACCGGTTGTGGTCGCAACCGTAGTAGGAGCCGTGGCCGTTGCTGTCTGGCTAACGTAAGCAGTTGTAGTCCCAACCGTACTTGACGCCGTCGCCGTTGCAGTTCGGCTAAGATAACTCGTTGTGGTTGCAACCGTAGTTGAGGCCGTTTTGGTTTGGCTAACTACAGAAGTTGATGTTGTCGTAACTGTCGAAGTCCTCACCGTGGAAGTTGTTGTGCCCTGATCAACTCCTATATCGGCCGGAAAATTTTGACCGGTCATGAGAATCTGCGGTGCACCGTACTGCGGGAGAGCCGCTGCTTGGCCACTGCCAAACAACGGTAAAAGCCCGGCTAACAACAGAACAAGTACCAGTAGTCTCTGGGAAGTACGCAATTGAACTCTCAGTAGACGCTAATCGCAGGGAATTATCGCGTCTTAACGTAATACAGTAGAAAACTGCGCATTAACGCCGGTTCTTTTGATTCACGTGAACCGGATTAACAGTATCTAGTAATCGGTAGCGTCTGTCTCCATGCTTCTTGAGTTTCATGTTCTAGCGTGACTAGCAAACTAAGAGTCGTGATGCCGTAATTCTTACGGAAAGAAATATGGCAACGATCGTGCAGGTGCTGGTAATTCTCCTTGTTTTTCGACTTTGTGTTTCTTTTTCTCAGCTAACTTTTCGATCCGAATAATATGACGCTCAGAGAGCACTCGGTATCCTTCTTCGAGACCCAAATGACGGAGTGCATGTTTCACTTGTAACTTAGCGTCCTTAGGACTTACGTGTCCATCGGTTTGGTCGAGAATCAGCTTTCCGCCTTTGACCGTCACGTCCGTTTTCAGTCTCTGTCTTAGCAACTCCGCAAGTTCTTTCTCAACCTTCTTAATGTCGCCAAGCTCGATTTCTATCAATCCCATCACTGGCATGAGTCGCATTGGTACTTAGAATCGTTATGTAGCATCTGAATTTTAAGCATAAGAATCTGTCGGGAAAGGATGAATCGAAATCATTAACATGATAAATAAGAGGAAAACCACGCTTAGTCAGGACTAGCGTCTTTCCCTCCGGTGAACAATATGATCGCCTCACCGCGTAAACTGTGGGACAAGTTCGGAATACAAGCCGTGAAGTTTTGTGTAGTAGGTGGAACTAGTGTGGCGTTAGCATCTATGGTGCTCTATGCTCTAACTGAATACGCGCATATTTGGTATTTGTACTCCAATTGGATCGCCGTAATTCTAGCTCAACTATTCGCTTTTTGTGGTTACAAATATTGGGCCTTCACGGTTGAGAAAGGTAAAGCAGCCTACGGGACGCGGAAGCAGTTTGTAATTCATTGGATTGTTTGGGGAATTGGTCTCATGATTGCAACTGTTGTGATTTACTCCTTAACCACTTACGCTCACCTTTGGTATATTTTCTCTAGCTGGATCGCTACTGCTATTTCGGGTACAAGTAACTTCTTTTCTCATAGATACTGGACATACTCCACTAGTGATTCATCCAAAGCTGAACAAATGATCGCATTGGTTGAATTACCGATCACTTTGAATTCTTCTGAGTTTTGATTCGGTTTTCTTTTTCACTACAGGAGTTTTTGGGTGACTTTCTGAGTTGGACGGGTCTGCTCTTTTAGAAGCCTTCACGGTTGTAGCTATTTCCAGCTCCTCATCTTCCGTCCCGTAAACGTATCTCTTCCCGCGAAGCACTGACGCGGCGGCGGCTACAACAGCCAATGCCACGTTAAAGTACAGAGCAACTCCGATGGATAACATGAATGCGTTAGCGATCGCTGTTGGGAACCACACTTTTCCAGTGAGTACTGTGATCGTCTGCGGGCTCAATGAGTTCGTAAGTTTCGAAGGAAGCTGGCTCAGTACAGTGCCCATGGGGTTGTAGCCTAGAAAAGCCGCGAATATTGCAGCCGTCGGAGGAATCTGGGTTAACGCTGAGGATAACTGTGGAGCACCAGCCTTCGAGGCAGCGGATGCGAGTGAAGAAGGCAAGGCTCTCGATAAGACCAAGAGAACTAGCGTAAACAATATGCTAAGACCTATGACCGAACCCGTGTTCTGCAGTGTGCTCCGCATCCCTGACGCTGACCCTCTATTCTCGGCTGGTACCGAATTCATTACGGATGCCGTATTCGGAGAAGCAAACATACCCATCCCGAATCCCATCAAGAAAATAACCCCAGCGAACGAAAGATAAGCGAAGTCGTAAGGAAACGTTGAAAGCAGGAAGTACCCAACTGCCGTTATGAGCATGCCAGCAGTCGAGAAGCCTCTCGCACCATACCTGTCGGAGAGATAGCCGCTGAGTGGACCCATGACTATGAATCCGGCGGTAAACGGAAGCATGTAGATTCCGGCCCAGAGAGGAGTATCCTGATAATTGATTCCGTGCAGCGGTAACCAAATCGCTTGCAACAGTATAATGAGGAGCAACGACACCCCGCCTCGTGAAATAGACGCTAGGAAAGCGGCGAAGTTACCTGCAGCAAAGGCTCTTCTCTTGAAAAGATGCAAACGGAACATCGGATCCTGAACGCGCGTCTCGATGAACGGAAAAGCAACCAGCAGCGCAACTGAACAGATCAAGCCGCCAATTACCCATGGGTTGCCCCACCCCATCGTCGAGTTACCGTACGGCAGTAACCCATAGGTTATCGCTATGAGGAAAACCGTCAAGCCCACGCCAAACGTAATGTTCCCCCACACATCGATCCTCTGACCCTCCCGTATCGTTGCCAGCTCCTTCAACTTCCAATACGACCACGCAGTCCCGAAAGCTCCGAATGGAACACTGATCAAGAACACGTATCGCCAGTCATAAACGGCCAGTACACCACCAAGCACCAAACCAACAAACGAGCCTACGAGGTAAGCTAACTGATTAAGTCCCAATGCCTTGCCTCTCTCCTCTGGCGGAAAAGCATCAGTAACGATCGCCGCGCTGTTCGAGAATAGGAAAGCAGCTCCGATTCCTTGAACGATTCTGAAAAAGATCAGTTCAACTGCTCCCAAGTCTCCGGTGTTAGGCGTCAGGTAAAGCAGGACGGACCCGATAGTGTAAACCAGGAAGCCTAGATTGTAGAGTTTCACTCTGCCGAAGATGTCTGATATTCGACCGAACGTGACGAGAAGTGTCGCAGTTACAATACTGTAGCCGAAGAGAATCCAGAGCAAGTATTCGAAGGACGTGAACGGGTCAATCGCGATTCCTCTGAAGATGGCTGGAAGTGCAATCTCTACTATAGTGATGTCTATTGAAGCCATAAACACTCCAAGTGTAGTGTTCGAAAGAACAACCCACTTGTACTCAACCATTGAACTTCTCCCTGGCGTACAGCAGCTGATCATTTCGTGAAATTTTCGTAATAGACGACGCCAGAATAAATTGGCTCATATTAACTAATCGCTATAATTTTCTCGAAAGCTGTGGACCAGGCACTTTGAAAACGAGATCGTTAAGGAAATAAATCAGTTAGTCTGTTAGCAGTAGCATTGCAGGAGTTATGAGATTGGATAATTGTGCCAAGCCCTGCCTGAAGCCTAATTGCGGTACATGTGACAGGGAGAACAGTCACGAAAACAATCACCACTGTGGTAAATGTAAATCCTGGTGGCATTAGTAGACTGTAGCCGTACAGTTCTCAACCCTGACAATGAGCAGCCCGTGTCAGGAAAATGAGTTTGCATAATTAATCCGATAAAGACGAATAAGTCTAGATTTTCTCCTTCTGAATTGGCAGCTCGAAGCAGAATCACGAAAACTCATCATAACTGAATGTCGAATATTAACGCGAAACAGTTATCATGCGTGAGAATTAGCCGTCCGGCTAAATACTCACTATGAACACTGGAATTGTTGCTACAGGGCTAGTCTCATGCCCTTGAATATTTCAGATCAGCAAAGAAGCACAGAGCTTGAGCAAGAGCCCCAAGAAAATTCTTCGATAGACCATACATCTGTGTTTCGCTATAGAGATCTGCTGGA
>Ga0326727_10004495_pt1 | contig 41767 bp, 42 predicted proteins | sample MB2enrmetagenome_FD_207643 | JGI IMG/M metagenome (GOLD analysis project Ga0326727, IMG submission 207643) | Lab enriched peat soil microbial communities from McLean, Ithaca, NY, United States - MB29MY | ecosystem: Environmental > Terrestrial > Soil > Wetlands > Peat | place: USA: New York...
GATGTGGATGCGTTACTGTAGTTTTTTAGGTAATCTGCAATTTTTCCCATACAGTCCATTTGGTGAATGGGATAATAATGTTTATTGTAATTTCTACCAGTTGTCTATTCATTATTAGAAATTAAAAGCAGTCCTACGAGGAAAATCCTACGAGGACAAATTCCTTCTGTAAATTTATGACAGAGGAATTTCGGGAAGAAATTGCCGGTGGAGCCGGGGCCGGAGATCCGGCCGGCCGGGATCGCCGGGCCGGCGGGAACACAAAAAATATTGCCGCACATGACAAATTATGATACATAGAATTTAAAAATTTCAGAATCTCTTCTACTAAAAATATACAATAAACATAGTAGATTTTTCAAAAAAGTCCTGCAAGATATCGATAATTATCAAAAAAGTTCATCAAGGCTCATGATACCCTTTTTAAAAATTCAACCGGTTGCACTATTCAGGAGGCTAGCCCACCCCGTCGCAGGTGTAAAAACGTGTATAATCAGCCCATATGCAAAAATAACCGATTAAAACGTCATTTTTAGCACCCCCTTCACAAACGGCTGCCAATGGCCTCCGGTTGGCAGATCTCCCTTCAGATCGATCTAAATCACATCCCCAAAAAAGGGGGCCTTAGAACGCTTCTATATTGCAGGGCTGGATCCTGTTAAAATCAGGTATTTTTGCAATAGAGACGATATCCGGGGACTTTTCTATGGGCGTGGACATCGTTTCCACTCCAGCCGGAAATGCGGATCGTCCATTTGGCAATCCGGGCGTTTTACGGGGTTATTTCCCCGCAGGTCTTCGGGTACTGAATTTGACCTTGAAAGGAGGTACGCCCCGGCCGGGACTTTAACCAATTTTGAAAATGCACAGGTAAAACAGGAATCAGACCCTGAGTGTAAAAGTGCTGCTAAGTGGATACTCCAGCAAGCACTAAAAAGCATTCCTTCCGCATTCCTTCCGTTTGCAAGACAATACCGCTACCGTTTCCCACAAAACACCAACCCGCCAGAAACCGCATATGTCCTTTATCTCATCCGGAAAACCAGAGTACCTTACGGAAGCGTGAACCCGTGCGGCAGGAAAAAGTGAAGGACAAGGCGGGAAAGGCAAAGGTCCGGAAGGGATCGAAGGATGCAAAGCATGCCCTGCACCCGGGCGAACACCCTGAAGACCCCGGAATCCTGCCGTACATCAACCGGATCGTCTGCGGTGATGCGGTTGAGGTGCTGGCCGGAATTCCGTCCTCAAGCATCGATCTCGTCATCACCTCCCCGCCCTACAACTTCGGCCACGCGTACGCACAGGACCCGCACGACGACACCCACGAGTGGAACGAATATTTTGCTACCCTCAACCGGGTCTGGGTGGAATGCGAGCGGGTGCTCAAGCCCGGGGGGCGGATCGCCGTCAACATCCAGCCCCTCTTCTCCGATTACGTCCCGACGCACCATATCATCTCCGGCCAGCTCCGGCAGCTGGGGCTCCTCTGGAAGGCGGAGTTTGTCTGGGAGAAGAACAATTACAACGCGAAATACACGGCATGGGGGAGCTGGAGATCGCCCTCCATGCCCTACATAAAATACACGTGGGAGTTTGTCGAGGTCTTCGACAAGGGGACCCACAAGAAGGCTGGCCGGCGGGAGGATATCGACATCACTGGCGACGAGTTCAAGGAATGGGTGATCGGCCGGTGGGCGATCCCCCCCGAACACCGGATGAAAGAGTACGGCCACCCGGCGATGTTCCCGGAGGAACTGCCGGTCCGGCTGATGAAGCTGTTCTCGTTCAAGAACGACATCGTCCTCGACCCGTTCAATGGCGCCGGGACGACCACGGCCGCCGCGTGGAAACTCCGGCGGCGCTTCATCGGGGTCGATATCTCCCGGGACTACTGTGACCGGGCACTTGACCGCGTGAAAAAGATTGGGGACGCCAGCCACGCATCGCCCGCGTACCCGGCGCCGGCCCTCCTTGTGAAAGGCGATTAAACCCCCCCAAAAAAAGGATCAAATTACGAGAGTGGATGTGCGGTTACGTACGCATATACTCCGGGGCGGTCGAATTCATGCGTTACGATGTAATTGTGAAGGGCGGCATACTGGTTGTATTGCGAGACCAGCTGCTGGTACGAGGCAAGCTGCGCATTGTACTCTGCAACCAGCGTGTTATGGTCTGAGACCTGTGCATTGTAGCCCGGGATGTTTCCCGCATTCCGCAGCTGCTGCATCCGGGCATTGAGCTGTGCGATCTGGTCCTGTTCTGCCGTCAGCCCGGGTTGAAGGCTTATGATCCGGGGCTCAAGCTGAGTGGTCTGCTGTTCAGAGAGGTTGTCGGCGTTTTCAATGTACCGGGTCTCCGCCCCGCTGCCATACAGCTTCGTGCCATTGCCGATCGGAATGACCAGGGGATATGATTGCAGCGTCACCCCACCTTCCAGCTCCTCCGGCGGGATGCCGACAAAGGAATAGTTTGTCGTCTCAAGGTAGGCATACCCGGTGTCCCGGTACAGGAAATCCGTCGAACCGACGCCAAGCGCCATATGGGCTTCCGGTGAAAAGACAAAAAGGGCCACCCGGTACCCCTCGTGGGAGAGGAGTCCGGCGAGGAGCAGGCTCCGGTCGGCACAGTCTCCGGTCCCGTCAACGACAGTCTCGACCGGGAATTTCGCCGGGCTGCCGGTTGACACATACGTGAACGACTGGGTATAAGCTGCCATCAGTTCGAGATATTCGTCATCGGAGAGTCCCTGCTGCTCCTTTATGTTCCGGAACTGTCCCGTGAGGTCATCATAGAGCTGGTCCTGTGCCGGGTCATCGACCATGGCACGGAAGCTGTCCGAGACCCACGTGCTCTCAGAGACATTTCCATAGATCGAGACCGATTTATCCGTGTTCTTTGCCCCGTCATACACGGATGCATCCACCGGCACCGTGATAGTCACCGTCGCCGATTCGAACGGGAACGTGTGCGTGGCCGCCAGCGGGGCTGACTCCGGCATGCCGGTTCTGATGTGCGGGACGATCACCGATGGCCGGGTGGCATACTGGTAACCGGCAACCAGTGCCACGGCAAGAAGCACAAGTGCAATAACGGGGAGGTATTTTACCGTGCGGTGCATGTCCGTGCCCCCTCACAGGATACCGGGCAGGTCTGCAACCGAGCCGATGATGCGCCCCGGTCTGACCGGGGCGGCGCGGAGCGCCTCTTCCCGGAATTTACCGGTACGGACGAGGATACCGTCCATGCCGATCACGTGCGCACCCCCGATATCCGTGAGGACATCGTCGCCGATCATCACGGCCTCTCCCGGTGTCAGCCCCATATCGCGGAGGGCGAGATCGAAAAACGACGGCGAGGGTTTCCCCATGACCACCGCCGTCTTCCCGGTTGCAAACTCCAGCGCTGAAACAAACGGGCCTGCGGACAGGGAAAGCCCGTCGGACGCCATCCAGTACCGGTCCTTTTCCAAGGCAATGAGTTCCGCACCGTCCATGAGGTACCGGAAGGCGCGGTTCAGGCTGTCGTACGTCAGTCTGTCACCGGCATCACCGATGATGACGTAGTCCACGGTCGCCGGCAGATCGCCGCCGGCCACCGGTGCAAAATCCCGGTCGACATCGCCGGTAACGAGCAGGTAGGCACGGCTCTTTCCTGCGTCCTGCATATACCGGCTCGCGGCAACAGGCGGTGTAAAAATGTAACTTTCGGGAATATCAAATCCCATGGCAGACAGGTGCCATGAGATCGCCCTGCGGCTCTTCCGGGTGGTATTGGATACAAACCGGAACCGGTATTTTTTTTGCCGGAGATACTCCAGTGCTTCCCAAGCTCCGGGGATGGCCTTATCCCCGATATAGATGACGCCATCGAGATCGATGAGAAGGCCTTTTATGTCCATCTTCCGTCCCAGCCAGCGAGAAATGCGTCCACCATCATGCAGCACCGCTGGCGGTTCTGACGGCATTCCCGCTCTGATGCACCCAGGAGCTGCCGCCGTTCTCCGTCCTCCATCTCCCGCACCCACCGGGAGATGACGGGCATCGTTACCTCGGGATGGAACTGCACGCCGACCGCATGCCCGAGCTGGAATGCCTGGTGCGTCACGGTATCACCCTGCGCAAGGAGCGTTGCCCCTTTGGGGAGATTAAACGTCTCGTTATGCCACTGGAAGACCGTAAATGATGGCGGGAACAAAGGCTGCCATGCCGGCGAGCACCCCCGGACCTGCCGCCAGCCGCGTTCCCGGGGTGCCGGGTAGACCGGTTCATGGAATGCGGCCGCAATCAGCTGGGCGCCGAGGCAGATGCCGAGCACGATACATCCCCGGCCGACTGCTTTCCTGATGAGCGCCTTTTCCGGTGACAGGAACGGGTATTCCTGTTCATCATTCGCGCTCATCTGGCCACCAAGCACGATAAGACGGCCGGGCAGATCTTCCGGGAGCTCGTCACCTTCATCAAGCCTGAGAATCTCACACGGATGATGCCGTTCTTTTATGTATTCCCCGATGACACCGGCAGGCTCATCCGGCCCGTGCTGAAGAATGGTGATCATCGGTACCGCATGGGCGATGGTGTCCCATGATGTTTCGCTTTTACTTTCACGCTGCGTGGTGGAGGTTTAAATCATCTCTCCGGCATTTTTTATCCTGACAATGGTGGTCATAGCGGCTGGCAACCGTATCGGTGCATTATGGCAGCAGCGCATGGATGCGTTACGGGAATACGACATTATCCGTGACGGGAATGTTTTTGCCACCAGTTTTTCCCGCAGTTTTGTCCTCTCATCAGAGTACGACCAGGCGCACAGCCATCTTGCCCGGCTGGTCAGGCAGTATGCCGGCGTCCCGCTCGATACGGTTTTTTCCGGCAGGGAAATTTCAAATGAAGGGGGGACGTGTCTCGTCCTCGAAAGCCGCCACCCCCTGCCCGGCACCGCAATAGACACCGAGCAGTTCACCCGCGAGATCCTCGCCGATCTCACGCTTGTGCGTGGCATCGGCCGCTTCACGCAGGAGCGGTTAAAAGCGAGAGGGTACGTGACAATTCCTGACCTTGTGCAGCACCCGAAATTCCGGTTACCGGCAACCGACGTGCTCAAACGGCTGTCCGGCGGTGATTCATCCGATGTCATCGACCTGATCGGCAGCCGGCATACAAAATCGCACCCGCTCGTGCTTGGGACCGCCGGCTTCCACGAACCGGATGACTATGTCTTTCTGGATATCGAGACCATGGGCCTCTTTTCCCGGCCGATCATCCTCTTTGGCATCGGCGTGCCGGAGGGGGGAGATCTCGTGGTGCGCCAGTACCTGATCCGCGACATCGGTGAGGAGCAGGCAGCGCTGGTTGCTGCCTGCAATCACCTGTCCGGTGAGCGACCGGCACTCATTACGTTCAACGGAAAATCATTTGACGTCCCGTACCTGCAGGACCGGCTCGCCTATTATGGCATGGCATCCGCTGCCCGCTTCCCGCATTTTGACGTCCTCCACTTCTGTCGCCGGAGGTGGAAGGGGCAGGTCCCCTCCCTCCGGCTTTCTGCACTGGAACAGGAGATCCTCGGGATCCACCGCGATGATGACGTCCCCGGGCAGATGGTGCCGGAATTTTACGAGACCTACCTGCGGACCGGGAACTGCGGTCCCCTTATCCCGATTGTCGGGCACAACCGGCAGGACGTGGTCTCCCTCGCCCTCCTCTTCTTCCACCTGCTCGGGGAGTCTTATGGCTGTCGCTGAAGTGGTCAGTTTCCTTGAAAAGAACCCGGTATACAGCAAACGGGTTGTACACCACCAGGTATCGGAGCCGCAGACCCCCCGGTATGGTACACTGGCCAGGCCGCTCCCGGAGGTCCTTGCCGCGTATCTTGAACAGAACGGTATCCGCCTCTACACCCACCAGTGCGAAGCGATCGATCATATCCGGTCAGGAAAGACGGTGATCGTCACGACGCCGACAGCGAGCGGCAAAACGCTCGTGTTCAACATCCCTGTTTTTGAGCGGATCGCGGCTAACCCGGAAGCCCGGGCGCTCTACCTGTACCCCACCAAGGCTCTCTCCAACGATCAGCTTGCCACCCTGAACCGGATATCGCAGTTCACCGGATTTCCGGCAAGACCTGCAATCTACGATGGCGATACGCCGCAGTCAAAGCGGGCAGCAATCCGTGAACACGCCCGGATTATCATCTCCAACCCGCACGAGCTCCACCAGATCCTCTCCTGGCATGCAAAGTGGAGCCAGTTCTTCTCACACCTTGAATTCGTGGTGATCGATGAAGCGCACCGCTACCGGGGGGTCTTCGGGTCCAACATCGCGCTTCTCATCCGGCGGCTCCTGCGGATCGCCCGCCATTACGGGTCGGACCCGCAGTTCGTCCTCTCCACGGCGACACTGGCAAATCCGGAAGAATTTGCCGGGCACCTTACCGGCAGGTCATTTTCACTGGTGGATCGTGATGGCTCACCCCATGGCCTGCGGCATTTCATCCTCTACAACCCGTTTTATGACGGTATCGGTGAACGGTCCGTTCACCAGGAGACAAAGGACCTGCTGCTCTCCAGCATCAAGGGAGATCTCCAGACGCTGTGCTTTACCGGTTCACGGAAGATGGCCGAGCTCGTCACCCTCTGGGCGCGGGAGGATGCACGCCGGTCATCTCCCCGCCTTGCCGATGCGATCTCCGCGTACCGTGCCGGCTACCTGCCCGAAGAGCGCCGTGCCATCGAGCGGCAGCTCAAAGAGGGGACACTCAAAGGGATTGTCTCGACAAATGCCCTTGAACTTGGCATCGATATCGGGTCGCTCGATGCGGTACTGATCGCCGGGTATCCCGGCACCATGATGTCGACCCGGCAGCAGGCGGGACGTGCCGGCAGGAAAGGCGGCGAATCGCTTGCGTTTCTCGTTGCACAGGCAAACCCGCTCGACCAGTACTTCATGCACCACCCGGACCAGTTCTTCTCGCGCCCGCACGAGCACGCGATCGTTGACACCAGAAACCCGTACATCGTCTCCGGCCACCTGCTCTGCGCCGCTGCCGAACTTCCGGTGCAGGAGGACCGGGACCAGGAATTTTTCGGGAAGTCGTTGAGCCCCCTCCTTGCAGATCTGGCCGCCCACAACCTCCTCCGGAAAACGTCACGCGGATGGGTATATGCCGGCCGGGGTCGGGCGGCAGATGCGGTGAGGCTCGATGGCATGTCGGCCGAGAGTTTCCGCGTTGTCTGTCATGGCAGGCTTCTTGAAACGATGGATCGGGCACAGGCGTACCGCGAAGGACACAAGGGGGCGATCATGCTCCATCAGGGAGAGACCTATGTGGTCAACGAGATGGATCTTGAGATGCACACGATACGGGTCACGGAGACGGATGTGGATTATTATACGCAGGCGTTAAAGGACGTTAATCTCTCCATCATAGAGATGCAGGACAGCCGGGTAGTCAATGACATTCGATGCGCATTTGGCGATGTCGAGGTGACCGAGCAGTATACCGCTTACAAGATCAAACGCGGGGATACGGTTATCGGTATCGAGCCGCTCTCCCTCCCGCCGCTTACCTTCCGGACAAAGGCGTTCTGGTTTACCGTGCCGGAACAGGCCGGGCGATCCGTGTCGGATGCCGGGCTGGATCTTGCGGGAGGGCTGCACGGTGCCGAACACGCGATCATCGCCCTTATGCCTTTCCACGTGATGTGCGACCGCTGGGACATCGGGGGGCTGTCTTCCCCCTCGTTTGGTGAAGATGGTGAAGCGATGATCTTCGTATACGACGCTTGTGAAGGAGGGATCGGCCTTGCGGAAAAAGCCTACGCGAACCTTGCCGAACTGTTCACGAGTTCGCACGAGCTCGTACGGGACTGCCCGTGCAGGAAGGGCTGCCCCTCGTGCATCTACTCCCCCAAGTGCGGGAACGACAACGTCCCGCTCGATAAAGATGCAACTGTGAAGATCCTGGGGCGCCTCAGCACGATGCAGGGACCGGGCGAGGTCGCGGTTGTCTGCGATCTTGCCGGTACGTCCCTGTCACCAGCGCGCTAATCTACAAGGACAAACCTTTCTTCCGGCTCCGGCTCATCATCATCGAAGATGAACAGGTCGTCGATTCGTGCATGGAGTGTTTTTGCAATATCATGCGCCAGCCTGAGCGAGGGATTGTACTTCCCCTGTTCGAGAAATACAATCGTCTCGCGCCGCACACCAGCCGCTTTTGCGAGATCGTCCTGCGTCATGGCAGTCCGGTTGCGATATTCCTTTATCCGGGTCTGCACGAAGGATCACGCTCCATGAAGCCGGGTGTCACCCAACATCTCTTTTTTGGGACAATGAATCCGGTAGAGATCCCTTGGCTCCATCTTTCTCACCATCTTGCATGTGAACTATTTCTAACACTAATCTCTCTTAATGTTATCCATTTCTAACAATCTGGATTTTGGACGGACAGTACCGGGAGAATTAACTTACCGGGTGTTCCTCAACGCCATTCACAGGGTCTTAATAGGGCTGTGTCGTACCTGAATACTGGTGGCATGCCGCGCAAACCGAACTTCAAGGACATTATCGCCCATTCGCCGATCGTCTTTACGATCGGTGTTGCCGGTGACAGCGGTTCAGGTAAAACCACGTTCACCAACGCGATCCGGCAGATATTCGGCCCGGAGCTGGTCGCGACGATTACGCTCGATGATTATCATATCTACGACCGCGAAGAACGGAGACGACTCGATATCACCCCGCTCAATCCGGATGCCAATGATATTGCCCGGCTCGAATCGGATGTCACCCGGCTCAAATCCGGTCAGGCGATTGAAAAACCGGTGTATAACCACACCACCGGGACGTTCGATCCGTCGGTACCGTTTGCATCGAAAAAGATCATCATCCTTGAAGGCCTGCATACCCTCTTCACGCCCCGCCTGCGCGGGCTCGTGGATTTTTCCATATTTGTCGATCCGGAAAAAGAGGTGAAATACGAATGGAAGTGGCGGCGCGATGTGGAACGGCGTGGTTATTCTTTAGGTGAAGTGGAGGAGGAGATCGCACGCCGGGAGAGAGATTACGAGACCTATATCGCCCCCCAGCGATGTACCGCAGATGCAGTCATCCGGATCGGGTATTCGAAATATGGCAGGGAAAAAGGAACGGACAACAATATCTACCGGGTCTCCCTTCTCCAGAACCGGGTGAAGCACGCGATCAGCGGGATCGAACTCAACATCGACCTGCATTCGCTCCTCTCCTTCCATGACAGCGATTTTCTGATCGAGTTCTCAACACAGCCGGTTGACTGCGCCCGCATGCGGGCACTCACCTTCGATGGGGAGATGAACTATGAGACCATCCGGAAGCTGGAAAAGAGCATCGAACAGCAGACCGGCGTCCATCCCATCGCGATGTTCGAGAACCGGAATACGGTGACGGCAACCGACATCGCCCAGCTGATCCTTTCGTGGCGGATCATTCACCGGCGGATCTTCTTGCAGGAACGGGCGTGGGTCAAAAGATGAATATTCATTCCTGTATTGTCGACCGCACCGTGAGAAATACCGGCCCCCGGACGTCCACCTTCTTCTTGTTGTCGGTGACCGCACGCATGGCGTAATCGTCGATCTTCAGGTTGATGTCGCTGGGGAGTTTTGCCATCTTAACCTGCACGAGCGTGGGTTTGCCGCAAATGGCCTCCGCCTCAATCCTCGCTGCTGCATGTGCAGATACCGCCTCAAGGCAGGTGATCCCGGTAAAAATGCCCTCCGAACGTACGGTTTTCCACTTCTCGGTATCCGGTACGCCAAGGATCGACCCATCGTGCACGAAGATCCCGTTCGCGCAGGCCGGGCCGCAGAGCCGGGCATTTGATTCCGGTTCTTCCACCACGACCTTCACCTGCGTGCCGCCCAATGTACCCTCCCACGCGTCAAACGAGCAGGGCCCCGGTGCCGTTGCATTCGCTGCCGCGGTACTGGTGATAGCCGCCGCGAGCAGTTTTCCTCCCGGTGAAACCGGCTCCTCACGCAGGTGCACAGCGGCAGCAATCTCCCGGTCCGTGAGCGCCCGGGGGAAGAACTGGGGGAACGAGAGCTGCCGGACGTCGCTCGCATTATACGCGATCATCGCCAGACGTTCAACGCCGAGGCCGAGGTTCATCACCGGGACACCAATGCCGTACTCGGCAAGGGCGGACGGCGAGTACATACCGAACGTCGCCACCTCGACCCAGCCGTGGACCGGGTGCCGTGCATAGACCTCGGTCTGGGAATCCGGCATGTAGTACTTGGAGCGTTTTTCATCCGGCTGGAACCGGAAGTCCGTGTACCCGAACGCGGAGAGCAGCGCCTCGCTCACCGCCTTGCCATCTTCGTTCGTGATCTCTTCGCCGGCAACAACGCAGGACGCCGAGTGGTACGTCATCAGGCGGGTCGTCCCCTCTGCCTGTTCGCGGCGGAAGCAGCGGTCGACCGAGAAGAGCCGGAGGGGCAGGGGGGAGCGTTCCCAGACAGCGCCAAGCGTCACGAACCAGCCGCTGGTCATGTGGCTGCGCAGGGTGCTGCGCGAGGACTCAGGAACAAGCGCCTTAAACTCCGGGAATACGGCATCGAGGATATGCACCACGATCCCGTCATCGACCCCGAGGACTTTTGCCAGCTCGTGGGTAAGTTCGTCGCCATCGATCTCTGATCTCTTGTACGCGTGGAGGGTTTCGCGAAGCCGTTCTTCCGTCTCTTTGCTCATCGGCTGGAACGGTTCTGTTTTTCCGGGCGCTTCTTCAGGTACTGCCGGTTCATGGGCGAACCCGTCCCGGTGGCTGTGCAGGAGCTCGTTGATCTCATCCAGCTGCTTGCGGGAAATCCCGACGTTCGGGCGCGGGAGTCCGCCGAGATAGAAGACCCGGTCGAGCACGGCCATCGCTTCAGGACCAAACTGCCGGTAGATATCTCTCTCTTCGACAATCACCGGGTTCTCGATCTCGTCAAAACCGAGGGCGAGATAGATCCCGCGAAGGCGGTTTACGGTCTCAAATACCGGATGTGCCTGTGCCCGTTTATATCGGAGATGAGGATATTTCCCCCCCTGTCCGGCTGGGGTGAGCACCGAAGGCCCTGCGTGCCACGCGCCCTCGAAATTCTCATGTGCCCTCTCTTTCCACTCGTCAGGATTGAACTTCATGTCGCACGCTCCAGGCAGACTACCCTGCTCAGTCTGTTTTCATCACGGATCTTATAATCGCATGCAGCAGAAACTTTTCCCGCGAACGCCCGCACGTCAGCATGTTCCGGCATATTCTTCCTTGCCAGACGGTTTCTACTGTATCCCAGATACATGTATCCTTTTACTTCGACAAATGCCGCGCCGGAGTCCTGCAGCAGCGCCGCGTATTGTTCCGGTGACCGGTCGTTGAGCCCGGCAACAAGCGTGAGCCGCACTGCAGAGCGCCGGCTTCCGAGCAGGCCCAGACTCTCGTTTATCCGGTCCCAGTAGTCACCGAGCGGCCGACAGGTCTTTTTGTAGGTCTCCCGGTCCGGGGCATCGAGCGAGACGTACGTCTGGTACGGGTGGCAGCGGGCAAGCATCTCCGGTCTGGTGCCGTTGCTGACAAGAAACGTGGTGTACCCGTTCTCTTTGAAGAGATCGATGAGATCCGGCAGGCGGCTGTAGAGGGTCGGTTCGCCGGACAGGGAGATCGCCACGTGCTTTGGTTCCAGCGCTTCCTGCCACATCTCCTCCGTGACCGTGTTATCAAGGACCGCATTGTACCCGGCAAGCGCCTTTTTCTGTAATTTTTTTATGTTCGCGAGGATCGTGCCGGGCGGGCATTCCTCTGCTTCGGGCATCTCGTGCTCGAACGAGCGCCAGCAGAAAAGGCAGCGCTGGTTGCAGCGCAGCGTCGGGGTCATCTGGACGCAGCGATGGCTTACAATCCCGTAGAACTGGTGCTTGTAGCACATCTCGCCGCCGGACAGCGCCCGCCGGCACCACATGCAGGGCTTGAGCGCGGCACTCGACGCCGGTGAAAAAAACTGGTAGCCCTGCCGGCGCAGGGCATCACATGGTGCTGATGGCATCGATCCCGAGTGTCCCGAGCGACTCGCATAAGGTGTTCTGCACCGCTTTCACGAGCGTAAGGCGCCGGTCCCGGACCCTGCCCTCGCTCTTGAGGACCGGTTCGAAATGGTAGAACGTATTGAAGGTATCGGCCAGCTCGTGGGCATAGGTGGCAAGCAGGTGCGGACGGAGCTCGGTGACCACTTTCTCGATGACGGACGGGAACTTCGCGATCTCCTTTGCGAGCGCGATCTCCAGATCGGTCTCGACGTTGTAGCATTCGGTAAACAAGCCCGCTTTTTCGAGGATGCTGCAGGCACGGGCATGGGCGTACTGGATGTAGGGGCCGCTCTGGCGCTCGAAATCGAGGGCCTCTTTCCAGTCAAAAACCGTGCTCTTTTCCGGTGAGACTTTCACGATATCGTAGCGGATGGCGGCAAGAGCGACGGACTTTGCGATCCCTCTTCGGGTCTCTTCATCGAGCTCCGGTCTCCGGACGGTCACTTCTTCAAAGGCGCGCTTTGTCACCTCGGCAATCAGGTCATCAGCGGAAACAAACTTGCCGGCCCGGGTGCTCATCGATCCTTCGGGAAGCGAGACAAACTCGAAGTGTACGATCACCGGTTCTCTCTCGCCAAGCAGTTTCAGCGTGCACCGGAGCTGTGCGCCGATCAGCTTGTGGTCCGCGCCCAGCACATCGATGACCTGATCAAAGTTGCGGCCTTTCCAGACGTGGAAAGCGAGATCCCGCGCCGCGTAGACCGATGTGCCGTCACTGCGCCGGATCACGTACTTGTTCTCGAACCCGAATTCCAAGAGGTCGAGCGCGAGGGTCTCCTCTTTCCTTGCCTGGGGGAGCTTCATGATGCGTCCGATGATCCGGCCGGTGTCGCCGTTTTTTATAAAATCGCTCTCCCAGACAAACCGGTCATGTTTCACGTTAAGGTTTTTTAAGGTGACTGCAAACCCGTCAAGGCACCGGGAGACCTGCCTGCGGAACCGTTTGACCGTGTCCGGGTCACCTCCTTCCACCAGCTGCATCAGCCGGTCGACCTGCTGCGTGATGGCCGGGTCTTTCTCGATCTCCCGGTTCGCCGCTATGTAGAGCCGCGCGATATGGGCATCCTCTTTTTCCCCTTCCTGCTGCGTGTTGTCGAGGTTATCAAAGCCCCAGATGACGATCGCGATCTGCCGGCCCATGTCATTCACGTAATACTGCACCTCGAGCCGGTAGCCGGCCTTCCTGAATGCCCGGGCAAGCGTATCGCCGATGATCGAGTTCCGGATGTGGCCGACATGCAGGGGCCCGTTCGGGTTTGCGCTCGTATGTTCGAGCACCACCCGGGTCTCCTTTTTGGGCAGGGAACCGTAACCGGGTTTTGTGGCAAGGGAGAGGGACTCGCCAAGATAGCCGGTATCCAGCATGAAATTGATGTACGGGCCTTTTGCTTCTGCACGTGTCCCGGTCGACCGGAATTCCGGGTGCTGGTGTATTTTCACGGCAAGATCCTGCGCGATCCTGGCGGGAGACTGTTTCTGTTTTTTTGCCAGCGTGAATGCGATGGGGGAAGCGAGATCCGCGTGCTCACCGCCATCGACAAGCGGAATATCCTTTTCTCCTGTCACGTCCTGCAGTACCGTAAGAATGATATCTTTCCTCTTTTTCAGCGGGTCCTCATATCCTGCCATCAGTACCCCGTCCTGTAGCGCAGGATTGCTGCGATACCGCCGAATGCCGAAAAGAGGATCGATCCCTCTTCAAAATCATCAGAGATGATCTCCACCTTCGCGCTGCTCTGGTCAGCAGTCTTTGTCAGCTCGTCGATGATATCGACCTCCTCGTCCAGCACGAGCGGTGCCGTGCACGTGGGGCAGGCGCCGAGGGCGATGTCCCGCACGGTCTTGCCCGGCTCGATGCTCACGGTACGCTCCTCCGTATACCCGCAGCTCTGGCATTTTATCCGGAGCCGGGACTTGCGGAGACTCGATGATAGCAGGAGCGTGTCGACTGCGCCCAGTTCAAGGTTTTTCCGGACGCTTTCCTCACCGTAGGCAGCAAGCCCGTTGTCCTTGACCAGTTCCTTCAGGAACCGGTCCATGAAGGTTTTCTCCTTGACGACCTCCATGCCCTTGAGCGCGTCTTTTGCCGCATCGACAAGCTCGGAAAGCCCGTCCTCGTTGGTATAGGCGACGTCAAAGAGCCCGACGATCCGTTTCTGGATCTCGTGGTGGAGGTAATTGCCGGCCTCAAACTCCTCTTTTGTCGGGCTCGGGCCGCCAATCAGGACCCCTTTGAACCGTTCAAAGAAGTCCTTTTCCGCCAGGAAGATGGCGCTTGAGCGCTCCCCGATCTTTGTGTAAAACTCGTTGATCGCGATCTCGCGCAGCCGCTGGAAACGGGCGCTCGACTGGCCGCCTTTGCGCTGTTTGCCCGGAACGGTTGACGTGACACCGCCAATGGGCTCGATCCGGTTCCCCCGCAGAAAGCCCCAGTACGCCTCCCGCCGGTCGAGGACGAGGAGCCCGTACACGATCTTCTCCTCGAGCATCTGCCTGAGGGGCTCGAGCTCGAACTTCGAGCTGCAGCGGTACATGTAGAGGTTGAGGGGCTCCGGGGGCTCGAGCACCGTGCACTGGAGGTCCGTGCGGTCGCCATATGTCCTGATGGTGCCGCAGAAGACCGCCATCCCATTCTCCGGCGGCCGTTTGTAGTACCTGAGCCGGGAGAGGATGGACGAGATCGCGCTCTGGACATTCGTCCGTGTCTGTTTGCTCTTGATGTTTGCGCACTGCCCGTATTCGTCCTTCAATTGCCCGGTGACATCGTAGATCTGCTTGTCGGGAGGGATGTAGAGCGTGATAAGTTCGGTTCCGTCACCCTCCTGCTGCTCGAGCTTTTCGAGCGTCTTTTTAAACTCGTAGCGCTTCCGCGCGTCGTCCAGTTCTCCGGTTTCCGTCATTACCGATTGCCAACCTCACCAAATCTCGTACCTATTCACACGCCGTTGCCATAAATTTGCGCCAGTTGCGCAAGGAGCCGGGCATCCACATCCGTATTGATCCCATGACCGCCATTAAATTCGGTGAAGTTTTTGGGCTCTTTTGCGGTTGCAAAGAGAGCCTCACCGTCAGCAAAGGGGATGATCGGGTCGGTCGCATTATGGAACATCCAGACCGGGCGGGGGGAGATCCTCGGCAGGTATGTACTTGGTTCAAGGGATGTGGCAAACCTCAGGACGTCCCCGGTACCTCCCTGCGCGGCAACGGCGTCGCGGACCCCCCAGTCTGCGGTGGAGATTCCTATGTACCCGGCAAATCTCGGGTCGACACCTGCAGCAACCGCCGTATACCTCCCGCCATTGCTCCCTCCCATGGCATAGACCGGAATATTGAACCGGTCGGCGAGCAGTCCACGAGCTGACGAGATATCACAGATGGTCAGGTAATACTCCGGCCACTCCTTATTTTCGAACTTCGCAAAATCCTCCTGCACCCCCTGCGAGTCGAACGGGTAGCCGGGGGTTTCCCCGCCCCTTCCCCGGATGTCAATAAACAAGAACGCATACCCGGCCTCCGCGTACTGCACCATCCGTTCCTCGTGCCCCGTGATCTTCTCTCCCACACCGGGAACATATACCATCGCAGCTTTTGGGTGGGGGGGAGCGCTCAGGTACATCACCACGTCGCCGGTGCCGGTGTGCATAATGATCTCTGATTTTGTATAGGTCTCGTTTGAGAAGAGCACGGTCTCGTTCGTGGTCACCGGCGCGCAGGTAACCGAGAGGACGCCATTGCTGTTTACCGAATAGGATGACGCGGTACTGGTGCATCCGGCAAATGCCGCAAGCAGGATAAGGGAAACGCAGATCACGACCGGCAGAATGCGCATCTTTTCAGCACCTCGTGCAGCGATAGATCAGGCATATCGTCTTTGCATCGCAGATTGTGCCATCGGCAACCATGGCAGCAATATCGTTTATCGCCACATCGACCACCTCAATAATTTCGTCCTCGTCTTTCTTGTAATCCTGTGACGGCAAAAGCCCCCGGGCTTCGAATAGAAAGATCTTCTCATCGGTATATCCCGGCGTAGTGTAGATAAAACCCTTTGGTACGATCGATTGTGCGGCATATCCTGTCTCCTCGATAAGCTCCCGGTAAGCGGTTCCCATCGGGTCCTCGCCCTCTTCCATCGTTCCGGCCGGGGCTTCATAGATGTATTGCCTGATAGCAGCGCGGTACTGCCTCAGGAGCTTGCAGCGGTTCCCTTCAACCGGAAGGATTGCCACCGCGTTTCCCGGGTGCACGATCACGCTCTCGCGCTCCACGCCATTGGGGAGGCGGACCGGCCGTTTCTCGATCCAGAGGCGCCTGCCGCGGAAGATCTCCATCTATCCCTCGTAAGGAATCGGGTCTTTTACCCTGATGGCGTTGAACGCCTCGCGCCGGTAATAACATGAGCCGCACGTCCCGCATGCCCGGGTCTCGTTCCGGTAGCATGACCACGTGTGTTCATATGGGACGCCGAGCTTCAGCCCTTCGCGGAGGATGTCGATCTTGGTCATGCGGATGAAGGGGGTGATGAGTTCAATATTGGTATGGTCTTTGGTCCCCACATCGATCACATGCTGGAATGCCTCGATGAACTGCGGCCGGCAATCGGGATACCCACTGTAATCGAGCGCCTGGACCCCGATAAAGATCGCATCAGCACTCCGTGCCTCGGCAAAACTGGTCGCGATGGAGAGCAGGTTAGCATTCCGGAATGGGACGTAAGTGTTGGGGAGGCTTGTCCGGGCCGGATCAAACCTGTCTACCTCGATTCTCCGATCCGTGAGGCTGCTGGCACCGAATTTCGAAAAATACCCCACATCGATCTCGACGAAGTCCTCAGCGTCCAACAGCGAGGAAATTTTTTTCGCGCAAGCCAGTTCCTTCCGCTCAGTCCGCTGCCCGTAATTTACGTGGAGGGCAAGGATATCATACCCCCTGCTTCTGGCCAGATACGCCAGCGTGGACGAGTCCATCCCGCCCGATACCAGACACACCGCCTTCATCATTTCACCCCGAGGATCTTGTGGAGCTGGACCTGGAACCTCACGGGAAGGTTATGCGTCAGGATATATTTTGTGATGGGCCGGGTATCTGTCCCGTAGACCGGCGACAAAAAGATCTCGCCGGCAATGCGGTGACCCCCGATAATCTCTTCCGCATAACGGCAGTCTGTCTCGTCGCTGACAACAAATTTCACGCTGTCCTGCGGGCGGATCGCATCAAGCAGCAGAAGATCGCTCTGTTCACCGGACGATGGACATTTCACGTCCATGCAGATGGATGTATAGGCCTGGAACCGGGAAAAACCGATTGTCCCGTTCGTTTCGATATCGATCATCGTTCCCCGTTTGTGAAGGGAAGCAAGCAGCAGTTCGAGTTCGTCAGCCTGCAGGAGTGGTTCGCCACCGGTGATACAGACATATGCCGGGTTCAGCCTCCAGACCTGTTCGAGGATCGTATCCCGGCTCATTTCGATACCGCCCTGCTGTGCATACAGCGTATCGCACCAGCGGCAGCGCAGGTTGCAGCCGGCAAGACGGATAAAGAGGCACGGCTTCCCTTGGTTTTTCCCCTCCCCCTGGAGGCTCCTGAAAATTTCAGCGACCTTCATTCTGTAATCTCGGCAAAACAGTTTGGCGACTCCCAGACACGGATCTTCGTTATTTTTGCCGCGGCGCCCTGACTGCGGCAGACCCCGGATAGGTCGTTTTTGATAAGGAGCGCGAGCAGTTCGCTGGTGGGATCACCCGGTGTTGTTATCACGTGCTGGTACTTCCCGATACAGGGAACCATCGGGTCATCGCGGTTGAGGATGATCTGGTGGTCGTATTTTTTTATTACCTGACTGATGACATTGTAATCGATCAGGATTCCCGTCGTCGCATCAGGTTCGCCCTCTATCCAGACCTCGATCTTCCAGCGGTGCCCGTGGAGATTGGCGCATTTTCCCTGATAATGGAGCAGACGGTGGCTCGCATCGATCTGGACCTCCTTATAGATCGCGACGTTCATCGTACCATATTGGCGGGGGCGGGATATAATATTATTATGAGCGGGGGATAATAGTACAAGATTGGCAGGTGGGTGGCCACAATTTATAAATCGGTTCCCCGCGTTAGTATATATCTCAGCGTGGGTTATCATTAACCACAAAAACAACACACATGAGGCTCTTTAATGGGACAGGGTAAATTTGCAGCCAGAAAATTGGTGCGGGACTCAAAAAAGTTCCGGTGGAGCGACAAGAATTACGCCCGCCGGGAACTCAATCTCGATGTGAAGTCGGACCCGCTTGAGGGCGCTCCACAGGCGAGAGGTATCGTGCTCGAAAAAGTCGGGGTTGAGGCCAAACAGCCGAACTCCGCGATCCGGAAGTGCGTCCGCGTTCAGCTGATCAAGAACGGCCGACAGGTCACCGCTTTTGCCGTTGGCGATGGCGCGATCAACTTCATCGACGAGCACGATGAGGTCGAGATAGAGGGTATCGGCGGCCGTCTCGGCCGTTCGATGGGAGATATTCCCGGTGTCCGGTACGTGGTCACCAAAGTGAACAACGTCTGCCTCCATGAGATGGTCATTGGCAGGAAGGAGAAACCGCGCAGGTGATCTAAATGCCAGAGGCAGAAAGCAAGGTGGCAGGAAAGAAACTGCTCTTCAACAAATGGGATGTATCCGAGGTCAAGGTCACCGACCCGGGCCTCATGAGGTATGTGAACCTCACTCCCCAGATTATTCCCCACTCCTGCGGCAGGTTCTCGCGGCAGGAATTCAACAAGAGCAACATGATGATCGTCGAGCGCCTTATCAACCGCCTGATGCAGACCGAGAATAACACCGGCAAGAAAGAGCTGACAATAGGGATTGTACGGGATGCATTTGAGATAGTCAATAAAAAGACAAAAAGAAATCCCGTCGAAGTGCTTGTCGAAGCAATCGGAAATACCGGTCCCAGAGAAGAGACAGTCCGCCTGAAGTATGGGGGTATCAACGTCCCGAAATCGGTCGATACCGCCCCGCTGCGCCGTGTCGATTCGGCCGTCGGTTTTATCGCAGAAGCGGTCAAGAAGTCATCGCGCAAGAACAAAAAGAGCGCGAGTGCAATCCTTGCCGATGAACTGATAGCCGCGTCCAAAGGTGATTCAAAGAGTTATTCGGTTGGGAAAAAGGAAGAACGCGAGCGCATTGCAAAATCCGCCCGATAAAAAATCTTTTTTGAGGTTATTTTTATGTCACGCGGTAAAAAAACAGTCGAGCGCGTTGTCGAGCTCATGAAGGATCCCAAGCATATCCGGAATATCGGCATCGTGGCGCACATTGACCACGGCAAGACCACCCTGTCGGACAACCTGCTTGCAGGAGCCGGTATCATCTCTGAGGAGCTCGCAGGGAAACAGCTCTTCATGGATTCTGACGAGGAGGAGCAGGCACGGGGTATTACCATCGATGCGTCGAACGTCTCGATGGTCCACGAGTATGAAGGCCAGGAATACCTTATCAACATGATCGATACGCCGGGCCATGTGGACTTCGGCGGCGACGTGACCCGGGCGATGCGTGCGGTCGACGGCGCCGTGGTCCTGGTCGATGCGGTGGAGGGGACCATGCCCCAGACCGAGACCGTGCTCCGGCAGGCGTTAAAGGAGCAGGTCCGCCCGGTACTCTTCATCAACAAGGTCGACCGTCTCATCAACGAGCTCAAGGTCGACGAGATGGAGATGCAGATCCGGCTCGGCAAAGTGATCGACAAGGTCAACAAGCTGATCAAGGGCATGAACGAGGAGTTATATAACAACGGCTGGAAGCTGGACGCATCCCAAGGAACGGTTGCGTTTGGTTCTGCGCTCTATAACTGGGCAGTATCGGTGCCGTTCATGAAGAAGAGCGGGGTATCGTTCAAGGACATATACGAGAAGTGCCGCAGCGGGGACATGAAGTACCTCGCGAAGAAGAGCCCGCTCTCCGACGTGGTGCTTGACATGGTCGTTCACCACCTGCCCAACCCGCTGGAAGCCCAGCCGCGCCGTATCCGCGTCATCTGGCATGGCGACAAGGAATCCAAGGAAGGCAAGGCGATGCTTGACTGCGACCCGAACGGTCCGGTCGGCCTGATGGTCACCGATATCTCCTTCGACCCCCATGCCGGTGAAGTGGCGACCGGGCGTCTCTTCTCCGGAAGACTCAGGCGTGGTGACAGTCTCTATGTGATGGGCACCGCCAAGAAGGAGAACCGGCTCCAGCAGGTCGGTATCTTTATGGGCCCCAAACGTGTGGAGGTCGAGGAGATCGTCGCCGGCAACATTCCCGCAGTCACCGGTCTCAGAGACGCCAGTGTCGGTTCTACGGTCACCAACCTCCTGGAAATGACCCCGTTTGAGTCGCTCAAGCATTACAGTGAGCCGGTCATGACCGTTGCTGTCGAGGCAAAAAATATGAAGGACCTGCCTAAGCTCGTTGAAGTGCTGCGGCAGGTGGCAAAGGAGGATCCGACGCTGGGGATCGCCATCAACGAGGAGACCGGGGAGCACCTGATCTCGGGTATGGGTGAGCTGCATCTCGAGATCGTTACCGGTCGTATCAAGCGCGACAAGGGTGTAGAGATCGTCACCTCAGAACCTATTGTTGTCTATCGTGAGACCATCACAGGAACAGTAAAGTCGGTCGAGGGAAAGTCGCCGAACCGGCACAACCGCTTCTACTTCGATCTCGAGCCATTACCTGATGCGTTCGTCAACCTGATCAAGAGCGGCGAGATCTCAATGAACCAACCGAACCTCGAGCGCCGTGACATACTCATGAAAGCAGGCATGGACAAGGACGAGGCAAAGAACGTCAAGGATATCAAGGGCACCAACATGCTCTTTGACATGACCAAGGGTATCCAGTACCTCAATGAGACCATGGAGCTGATCATCGAGGGTATCCATGAGGCGCTTGCCGGCGGGCCGCTGGCTGATGAACCGGTCCAGAACCTCAAGATCCGGCTGGAAGATGTAAAGCTGCACGAGGACGCGATCCACCGCGGTCCCGCGCAGGTCATCCCGGCCGTTCGGAGCGCGATCAAAGGCGGCATGCTCGTTGCCGGCGACTCGCTCCTGGAACCGGTGCAGAAGATCCAGATCACGGTGCCCATGGAGCAGATGGGTAATGCCACGTCCCAGATCCAGGGGCGGCGAGGGCAGGTCTTTGACATGCAGAGCGAGGGCGATACGATCACCGTGGTCGGCAAGGCACCGGTTGCCGAGCTCTTCGGGTTTGCCGGGGATATCCGGTCCGCCACGGAAGGCCGTGCGATGTGGAACACTGAGTTTTCGGGATTCGAGCTAGTCCCCAACAACATGGTGAAAGACGTCGTACTTTCCATCCGCAAACGCAAGGGCTTAAAAGAGCAGCTCCCCACACCATCGGACTATCTTTCATCATAATTTTTCAAAATTCCCGTTATACCCTTTTTTCGAGAAAGCGACGTTGCGCCACGGGTCCCTGTCCCAGTGTTTTCTCCCACCGGCAAACCGAAATTGTGAAATGCGGCGCGATAGATTCTTATTTAATGGCAGAGGAAAAATTCAAGATCGTCGTTTTTGGCGCGTTTGGCGCCGGCAAATCCACGCTAATCCAGACGCTCGACCCGCAGGCCCGGCACATCGAGGCGGAATGCTCGACCGGCGGCACCACCACGATCGCGCTCGACTATGGCCGGGTGCAGCTCGGTGAGCGGCGCATCTACCTGTACGGGACACCGGGGCAGGAGCGGTTCGAGTTTGCCCGGGAGATCATCGGGAAAGGGATGGACGGGGCGGTCCTGCTGATCGATGCGACGTCTGAATACGATGACTTCATCGACCACCTCTACTCATCGATCCGGCAGGCCGGCATACCGTTCGCGGTCTTCCTGAACAAGTGCGACACGGTCGGCGCGAAACCGGCAGAATTGAGGGACCGGTTCACGGGCGCCGAAGTGAAGGAAATGTCGGCAAAGGACCGGAAGCAGGCGCGGGGCGCCCTGGACGCGTTCATCGGTACGCTCCGGCCGCACGCATGAATGGATTGGCAGGAGGTTTTTACTGCCTGCCTCTCTTTTCATACCCGGAATGAAAGGAATTTAAAAAAAATCAGCCCATCGTCGCGTGGATGATGGTCACATCCTGGAGCGGGCGGTCGCCGGCACCGGTCTTTGTCTTCCTGATCCGGTCGACCACGTCCATTCCTTCGGTCACCTTCCCGAATACCGGGTGGCGGTCATCGAGGAAGTTATTGTCCACAAGGTTGATAAAAGACTGTGAACCGCCGGTATTTGGGCCGGCGTTTGCCATCGCGATGGTGCCCCGGTCGTTCCGGTTGTGGCCGGAGAATTCGTCCCGGATCGCGTACCCCGGCCCGCCCCTGCCGGTACCGGTCGGGTCGCCGCCCTGGATCATGAAGCCGTCGATGACGCGGTGGAAGATGGTGCCATCGTAATAGCCTTTTTTCACGAGCGATTCAAAATTGCCGGCAGTGACGGGCATACCGGGATCGAGTGCGATCGTGATGGTGCCCATGTTCGTCTCAAGCCGGACCAGTTTTTGGGTTCCCTGTGGTGGTGGTGTCATGGTTGCCGTTCCGGGCGGTGGCCCGCCAGTTGAGCCGGCTGCACCCTGCCGGAAAGGGGAAGGGCTGTTGAACATGAGCTCCATCCCCCGTTACCATGGCGGAAAATGCCGGCCGCACGGAAATAAGATAGGTTCTGGTATTACTTTTGTCCTTTGCTCTTGTCATCCTTGCGGAGCCTTCTCCCGCAGATAAGGACTGTCCCGGCCACAAGGTTGATGGTGACGGCGCCAGCCAGGATGAGGAGAACACGGGAAAATTGCCTATTCACGATATTGCTTCCTACAGCTTACCCTCGAAAAGAGTGCTGTTTATGCGATGCTGAACGTACGGAAGGTAACCAAGTACCTAAAATCATCACGGGGACATGCACGACCGGATCACCCGTGCAAGCCGCCCCATGCCCTCCTTGATCTTCTCCTCGCTGGCATTGGAGAAGTTGAGCCGGATCGTATCCGTTCCGCCCCCGTCTATAAAAAACGGCGTGCCGGGCAGCACCGCGACATTGTTCTCAATCCCGGCGTAAAAGACCTTCATCGAAGAGAGGCCGGGGGGCAGCGTCGCGGTCATGAACATGCCCCCCTGCGGGGTCGTGTGCCGGAGCTCCGGCAGGAGGTCGTCGAGCAGGTCGCACATCAGCCGGCACTGCCTCCCGTAAACGGAGACGATCTTCCGGATGTGGGCATCGAGGTCGTGCATCGTAAGGTAACGGTGGAGTATCTTCTGGCAGAGGAAGTTGGAGTGCAGGTCCGCCGCCTGTTTTGCGATATTGAAGGCACGGAGCACCTCCGGCGGTGCATACAACCAGCCGATCCGCATGCCCGGGGCGATGATCTTGGAGAACGACCCCGACATTACGGCCTGCTCCGGCAGGTACCGCGTGACCGGCACCCTCGGTCTCCCGTCAAAGAAGAGTTCCCCGAAAGCGTCGTCCTCGTAGAAGAGCGTGCCGGTTCCCTCAAGTGCTTCCGCAACCCCCCTGCGCCGGTCCTCAGCGTAGGTGCACCCGGAGGGGTTCTGGGAGTTCGGGATGCCGTAAAAGAATTTTACCGGCATGGCCGTTACCATCTTCTCAAATGCGGCCATCTCCGGCCCTGCTTCATCGAGCGGGACCGTATGGAACACGGGCTCGTAGAGCGAGAAGGCCTCGATCGCCCCGAGGTACCCCGGCCGCTCCATTCCCACGTGGTCGCCGGGGTTGAGGAAGATCTTCGCGAAGAGGTCGAGGCACTGCTGGGAGCCGTTGACAATCTGGATCTCGTCCGCGGTTGCCGGGACCCTCAGCCGGTTCCGGTACCGCGCCGCGATATACTCGCGGAGCGGGAGAAACCCGTCGGTCGTCGAGTACTGGAGAGCGGTGCGCCCCTCCTCGTCCATGACCTGCCGGGCCGCGTCTGCCATTCCCTCCACATCGATCAGCGCGGATGAAGGGAGTCCCCCGGCAAACGAGATGATGGCAGGGTCGGACGAGACCCGGAAGAGCTCCCCGAGAAACGATGGCGGCACGCGGGCGATCCGGTCGGCGAAACGGTACTGCATGGTATCCCCCGGCATCCTTTTTTGGCTGCCGACATATCCCTCACCGGTATTGGCGACCCGCAGCGAAAAATGATTGCATGGACGGCCCGGATCTTACCGGCCCGTCGCCGGCCTCCGGAGACCCCCGCCCGCCCCATCCCGGACTTTGCCGGATCACGGGCTCTTCGGGGTCTCCGGCGCGGCATCGATCAGGGAGGCGTAGTGCCGGTAGAACCAGCCCTTCACCAGCTCGACGAGCAGCAGGTACACGAGGACCAGGACGAAGAGGATGCCAAAGAAGGAGAGCGGCAGGGGGACAAAGCCAAAGAGGCTGCCGGCCATAGTGAACGGGAGGATGCAGGAGATGGCGATGACCAGTGCCGTGCCGGCAAGGAGGTACCTGCTTGGCCTGCTCAGGTAAAACGGTACCCTCCGGGTCCGGATCACGAAGACGACCGCCACCTGCGTGCAGATCGACTCGACGAACCATGCGGTCTGGAAGAGGGCCCCGGTCGCGTTGAAGAAGACGAGCAGGATGAAAAACGTGAGGTAATCGAAGATCGAGCTGATGGGCCCGAAGATCACGATGAATTTCCGGATAAAACCGATCGAGAGCCGCTTGGGGCGCTGGGTATACTCGTCGTCAACCGCATCGGTCGGGATCGTGGTCTGCGAGAAATCATAGAGAAGGTTGTTGAGCAGGATCTGGATCGGGAGCATCGGGAGGAACGGCAGGATGAGCGAGGCGCCGGCGACGGAGAACATGTTGCCGAAGTTCGAGCTCGTGCCCATCATGATATACTTGAGGGTGTTGCCGAACGTCTTCCTCCCCTCGCGGACACCATCGAGGAGGACGCGGAGGTCATTTCTTAAGAGGATGATGTCCGCGGACTCCTTGGCGATATCCACGGCATTGTCAACCGAGATACCGACGTCAGCGGTGCGGATCGAGGGCGCATCGTTGATCCCGTCACCGAGGAACCCGACCACATGGCCGTTCTTCTTGAGCGCAAGGAGGATCCGGTCCTTCTGTATCGGCGTCACCCGGGTGAAGATGTTGTTCCTCTCCACGACGCGGGCAAGTGCCTCGTCGTCCATCAGGGCGATCTCCGGGCCGGTCAGCACCCCCTTGACCTCGTACCCCAATGTCTCGCAGGTCTTCTTCGTGACCAGCTCGTTGTCGCCGGAGAGGATCTTGACCTCGATCCCGGCCTCGTGCAGGAGCCGGAGGGACTCGCCGGCGGTCGCCTTGGGCGGGTCGATAAAGGCGACAAACCCCAGGAACGTCATCCCTGCCTCGTCATCGATCGTGTACCTTGCCCGGCCAGGCTCGACATGCCGGTACGCCACGCCCAGCGTCCTGAACCCCTCGCCGCTCATCTCCGTGTAGTGGCCGAGGATATCCTTCTCCAGATCCTTTCCGAGCGGCACGACCCGGCCTCCCTCCTCGCAGGAGCTGCAGACCCTGATGATCTCCTCGGGTGCACCCTTCGTGATCAGGACCTGGTCCGTGCCGGTGCCGACGACGATCGAGACGCGTTTCCGGATGAAATCGAAGGGTATCTCGTCGATCTTCTTATAGGCGCTGGTGTCGAGATCGCGGAAGCTCAAAATCGCCGCGTCCAGCGGACTCTTGAGGCCGGTCTCATGGAAACTGTTCAAAAACGAGTAGAGGAGCACCCGGTCGCTCTCGTTCCCGTGTGCATCCACGTGCCGCACGAGCGAGATCCGGTTCTCGGTGAGCGTGCCGGTCTTGTCGGTGCAGAGGATGTCCATGCTCCCGAAGTTCTGGATTGAGGCAAGGTGCTTGACGATCGCCCCCTTCTCCGACATCGCGATCGCCCCTTTCGAGAGGTTGATCGTGAGGATCATCGGGAGGAGTTCCGGCGTCATCCCCACCGCGAGCGCGACGGCAAAGAGGAGTGATTCAAGGATGTCGTGCTTGAAGAGGGCGTTGACAAAGAAGACGAAGATGACGAGGAAGAAGACCAGCCGCATCATCAGGAGGCCGAAGGCGTTGAGCCCGCGCTCGAACTCGGTCTCCGGCGGGCGCTGCACGAGCGTCTGGGCGATCCGGCCAAACTCGGTTGTGATCCCGGTCTTCGTGACGACAGCCGTTGCGGACCCGCTGACAACCGACGTGCCTTGGAAGATGGTATTCTCCCGCTCGGACGGCTGGTCCGTGGTTTTTGGCGGGGCGTTGGTCTTCTCCACCGGGTACGGTTCGCCGGTCAGCGCCGACTGGTTCACGAAGAAGTCCCGGGATGAGAGGACCCGGGCATCGGCCGGGACGATATCCCCGGCCGAGAGGAGGATGACGTCGCCGGGCACGAGACGGCTGATCGGGAGTTCTTTTTTTGCGCCGCCCCGGACCACCGTGGATGTCGTCGTGATCTTCTGTTTCAGCAGTTCGACCGCGTTTCCCGCCCGGTATTCCTGGTAGAAGTCCAGGCAGACGCTTGCAAGGATGATGAAGATGATGATGGCCGCAGACGTTATCTCGCCCACAAAGACCGAGATCGCCGCAGCGATCAGCAGGATGATCACCAGCGGATTTTTGAAGTGCGCGAGGAACTGGACAATGGAACTGGGCCGCTTCCGGGAGACCTCGTTTGGCCCGTACTGCCCGAGCCTGCGCCCGGCCTCCTCCTCACTGAGGCCTTCGGGCGAGGTCTTGAGGCGTTCGAGCACCGCATCGATCCCGAGGGTATGCAGGGGTTCCATGGATCACCGGCAGCAGGGATATGGCGGTCGTGGCAAAAGCGGCCCTCCTGCCACATGCCGCCACATTTCCTGTTCTCAGGAAAAGGGAAGGCTCTGCGGAGTCATCAATACTGCGGAAGGTCTCGTGGTGCGGGAAAGGGAACGGATCTCCCCCCTCCCGGGAGATTGCGATGAAGATGGCGGTCATCGGGAGGGTACGGTCAATAAAGGCAGGCAGTTCTGCCGGACGACCGGCATCCCTGGGGACATCTCTGTCGAGAACGGCAGCCTTTCAGCCTTTGGTAGCCGGCGAAAAGTACCAATTATAAATATCCGGCGCAGTGACATTATCCTACAGCACCCGCGAACATAACCGTGCGCGGGAAACCCGGTTGGTTCGTGCAATGGCCGATAAGGAAACGGTTACGGTCTCAACGGATCCGGCGTTTTTACAGGAGCTCTCAGAGTACCTCGAGGTGCTCTCCAACCCGGTACGCCTGAAGATATTGAAGGTGATCGAAAAGGAGCCAAAGGAGATCCGCGAGATCGCCTCCCGCATCGATACGAGCTACGCGAATACCAAGAAACACCTGGACCAGCTCGTCCATATCGGTCTCGTGAAGAAAGAGGCCGGCTTCGGCAGTGAGACCGCCAAAGGCATCCACCCGGTCTGGAAGTTCTCCCTTGTGGAAGGTGGCCTTGAGATGCTGGTGAAGAACCTCGGTGTCTTCTCGCGGATCAACATCCCGATCGGGTACGGCGAGATCCAGCAGACACTGGAATCGGTCCGGGCGGCGGTTCTCAAAGAATCCGGTACGGATCTTCCTGCTCTCCACCTCCTGAAAGGGTCCGGGGCGTACCTTCCTTCTCAGAAAAGACCATATTCTCCTCGGGAGGAAAGACCCCGATTCCCCCTCAAAGACCGGTGAAGAGGACATCGGGCTGCCGGAAGAATACGCTGCGGTGACGAGGATCACGAATCCCCACGCCATCGTCTCCCGGGCCGCGGGCGCCTGGCAGATCGAGGACCGGGGCAGTTCCGGGCGGACCTACGTGAACGCCGAAGTGATCGCGCCGATGCACAAGACGGTGCTGAAGAACGGGGATGTCATTGACCTCGCGATGGGCGAAGATTCCGCACGGTTCCTGTTCATCGCAAACGAGTGACGCCGGATGGCAGGCCGGGAGGAATCGATGCCACAGCGAAGGAAAAATCGCTGGAGTGGTTGTCTGCACCATAATACAGGGAGGGTGCCATATATTCGGCGCATGGGGAGCCGCGAATTATTGACAGGAACCGGGAATAATTGAACCGCAGGGTGTACATTATCCAAGGACGGAATCGCAGAGGACCTGTGGTGACGGGTACGTGCTCCCGGGATGTGGGGGTATATTTTCCATAAAAAGCCGGTATGCCCGGTCAGCTGGAGAAAAAATAAAAAGATTATTGGGGGGCTTTCCCCCGGTACGAAACGGCGCTATGCTGCTTCTGCCACCTCAATTTTTATAATTTCTGAGGTGACTGATTGGATCGTCCGTTGCAGTTCCTCATACTGGACCTGCTGCACCTGCCCGATCTCGTCCCTGAGCCGGGAGAGCGCTTCGCCTTTGTTCGCACCTTTGCATACTGCCCCCGGGATCTCGACGCAACGGGCCGTATAGCCCCCTTCGTCGGGTTCGAGGACGATTGTGTAGTGCATGGTTATACAGGTGCGTGCCGGGGGTATACAGCCTTTCTTGTCAGTAATATGTGATAGGTTAATGGCAAGAACGGGAACGAACAGAGTTCATGGGCGGGAACCGTCAGGGTTCCGATCAGCCTTCAAGAGCAAACCGCTTCTGGATCCACTCGGCCACACCGGCACTGTGTTCGTCCAGCGGGACAAGTCGTATTGCGGAGGAGGATTTGACGCCGACCCCGAGCTCGGCCGCGCGGGAGATCTGGTCCATGGAAAAGATTGTTCCATGCATTACTTCCGGTGTTGAGCCGTACGACCGGAGGAGTGCGACTGCCGCAGCATCGATCGCGATCCGGTCCCGGCTTGCAAGGAAGACGCCCGGGGTGATCAGATTCCCCTTCTCCGGTCCGCCGGTGAGGAACCCTCCCGCTGCATCCATCACGATCAAATCGTTGCGGTAAAATTTGTTGATCTCCGCAATCATTGAACGCTGGTGCGGAGACTGGTGCAGTTCTGCCATGTAATCGTACATGTCTCCGGGCACACGGCGGGCGATCAGGCCGACGGAATTTTTCAGCGCGCCGGTGAAGTGCCCCCCGAACCGGTGGGTCTTGAGGCAGCAGGTCTGGATCACACGTTCCGCTTCGACAATCAATTTTGCGATGGCAAATCCCCGCTGCCAGTGAAGATCTGGGTCGCTGATGATCTTCCATCCGTTCTTGTCCAGTGCATCGAGTACCGTGACCTCAAACCCAAGTTCCTTTCCGAGGTCAAAGACACCACCCATTTTCAGGACGCTCTTCGTATTACCCATGCCACTGCGTTCGGCGAGGGTCAAGTGGGTGCATTTTTCACGGATTATCGCAGTCGCGAGAGCGCGGAGCGTGTCGATATGCGTGGATGCGGGATAAGGATCGGCACTATTGTAGTTGGCCTTGAGAGCGATGATTGAACCACGGAATTTCGATGAAATGCACTCCCGGAAGATCTTCCGGATGGCTTTTTGCCGGTCCGCGGCATCAACGATATAGACCTCCGCGGTATTGTCCATGACGATCGTACGTGAATTCTCTCTCACTGGATTATATGAAATATCGTCTTTTTCCGGTTCCGGCCCGGGAAACGTGCGTGGGTCCGGGCAGTGTTTTCTCACTCAGAATGCAATGAACCGGTCATGCCCGTGAGCCAGCTGCCTTGATTCTCTGTACTGCACGCTCGCAGTAGCAGGGATCGATCTCGATACCGATCCCGCGTCGCCTGCACTGCAACGCGGCAACAAGCGTACTCCCGCTACCCATGAACGGGTCAAGGACAGTATCCCCGACAAACGAGAAGAGCTTCATGCACCGGAGCGGAAGCGCCACCGGGAAAGGAGCCGGGTGTCCTGCATGGGTCCGGCGTTCACCGGAGAATGTCCAGAGCCCGTTTGTCCATTCCATGAAATCCTCTTTGGAGATGTCCGATTGCCGTGAGCCGCTGGTTTTTTTCCACGATTTTTTATACAGGACCACGATGAGCTCGACCGGCGCGATGACATACGGCGCCGATGCACTCGCCCAAGAGCCCCATGCGGTCCGGCGCGAGATCGTCCCTTCGTTCCAGATGATGGTGGTGTGGTAGGAGAACCCACACTGTTTTGCAAGGGTAGTGAGGTCGGCGCCGACGCTCTGCTGCCCGTTTTTGTTCTTATCGAGGGGGATGTTAAGACAGAAACGCCCATCCTCCCTGAGCCAGCGGTGGCAGCGTTTCATCCAGCGTCTTGAGAAGTCCAGATACTTCTCGTATGTGATCAGGTCGTCATTGGAGTTGTACTGGATCCCCACGTTATAGGGTGGCGAGGTGACCACGAGGTCAATCTCTCCCTTTTGGAGCCAGCGGGTGGTGAGGACGTCCCTGTTGATGATGACAAGATCGCCTCCTTTGAAAAACTCCCGCTCTCCCATGCGCTTTCCGTGTAGATTTTCGCCCTGCTATCCTAAAGAACTTCCCGGCGCGTATCCATATTGTGCGGGAAAGGTTGTGCGTCCCGAAAAGAGATGTCCGAAGTGTAATGATGGCCTGCCATGCAGGGGAGGTGCTGGCCTTTTTTATGGCCCTGTACGGGAGGGAGCCTGAAAGAATTTATGGGAGGGAGGCAGAAGTTTATCCCATAGTTCGTCCTTCGCCTGTCAGGCACTGGTATTGAACCGCCGGGTCCTGATGAATCAATATACAGGATCCGGGACCTGCGAGGGCGGACGACATGATTTTATGAATCAGGGACCAATGGCATGGGACTCTGCAGGATGGAAAAAGAGGGATGGACGGGATGCGGACGGGACTTATCGTTTGTGTGTGCGTTATCATCTCCATAGCTGCACTTCTCCCGGCCACCTGCGCGGCAGCAGATCTCCGTATGCTTAATTCTTCCGATTACGCCCCTCAGGACAACCTTGTGCAGATCGCGGCGATCAAGACCCACGTGGCCTATGTTGGTGAGGCTCAGCAGGCCCGCATGGATGGCGTGATCCGGTATATCGATGCTATCAGCAACGGCACGGGGTCATTTGGCCTCAGGATGATCAAGCAGAACTATATGGCCACGGTCTCGTCCGTCCCCCTGATGTTCACCGCGTCCGAGGTCGCTGTCGCCCGGAACACCCTGAAGGACCAGAGCCGGAAGTTCTCGGACGAGACGCTCGCGAAAATGAACGCCTTCAACGGGAGCCCGGAGAGACTGAAATCGAGCATCAACAGTTCACTCTCCGCATTTGACGATTCCCTCGCGTCGGTGCCGGCCCCCCTCTGGCTTGCACAGGGAAGCGCACGCGTGCTCGTCTTCAACGACTCCTCCCGGGAGCGGGGGCATATGCTTGCACAGCTGAGCGCCGCTGGCGTGGACATTACGCAGGCACGGCAGATCTCGGCCGAGATCGATGCAAAGTTCCCCGATGTGCAGGCCGCGATTGCCGGTGGAAAGAAGGGGTCGATCCAAGAGGTGAACCGGGCCATCTGGGGCCTTACCCAGCAGTTCCGAGCGGTGGTCGGGGAGTACCAGGACAGCCTGAAGATCCAGGCAGCGGTTTCCTCCATACTGGCAATACCCGACTGAAGGGTTTTTATCTCTTTTGCTCTTCATTGGGTTCTTTATGACGGTTCATAACCGGAGTGCACATTTTTTGCCATCCGTGATGAACTTTGTTCATGCAGGAACCACCAGCGGATCCGATCTCTTTTACCTACCTGCCAATCGGGTTTGTCCATTCGCCCTTTACCGATATTGCCGGCATGCCCATCCAACCCAGTAGCGCCCGGGGCGTCCAGGGTTCCGTCGAACTTGATCCCCGGTTTCGTGCCGGGCTCAAAGACCTGGATGGTTTTTCCCGGATAATTCTTCTCTATGCATTTCACCAATGCCGGGACTACAATCTCGAAGTCATACCCTTCCTTGATCCCACACCACGCGGGGTATTTGCGACGCGGGCGCCAAAACGGCCAAACGCGATCGGGCTTTCGATTGTTCGTCTCGTTGGGATAAATGGAAGTACGATTATCATCGAAGACGTGGATATCCTTGAGGGCACACCGGTGCTGGATATCAAACCCTACGTCCCCGCTTTTGACTCCTATTGCGATGCAAAGGCGGGCTGGCTCGATGCAGTCTCCCGGAATGCCGGATCAGTAAGATCCGATGACCGGTTCCGTTGATCTTTGCCGGGACGCGATCTTCTTTTTGGTTCCGTAATTCTTATGTCACTTCCCATGCATGTCTGGTATAACCATGACAACGAAACAGGTGTTTACGAGCGTCCCGGGCATCCTCCGCCCGTTCAAGGAATATCTCCAGTCAATCGGGATCCTGGAGGGCGACCAGATTACCTATTACGGGTGTGCGGGCACCTGCACTCCTTTCGTGGAGCTGCTGGCGTTCGCGATCCGCGGGCTTAAACTCCGGCAGGTCTTTGTCCCCCTGCTGGACGAGACCAAGGCCCGGACGGTATATGACGTTCCCAATGTCGGGATGCAGGCATCCGGTGAACCGGCCGTCTGCTCGCCTCGCGTGGTTGTCTTTATGGGTGGGCTTGCGATGACGGGCGTTCCGGTCACCAAGGAGCAGGTGAGGGATCTTCTCGCCCGGCACCCCGGCGTGAAGGTGATCGGGGTCTGCTTCATGAGCATGTTCGAGAAGGCCGGCTGGCCCGGCACCGTCCCGTTCGACCTCGTCATCGATGCCACGATCGACCCGGTGACGGTCACGAGGATGGACGGGTGAGAGATTTCCCGGTGATCCTGTCGGTTATCGGATAAATGTGCCGAATGAATTATTATGCAATGAACCTTGAGATCCGGTGAGAGAATCACCGGCCTTCATCAACAAACCCGTGGCAGCCTGGGCACCACCAGCCGACCGGGACAGTGTGCTGCTTCCTCTTCGCATCATAAACTTTCACGTACGCCCGGTACATATGCTGCCGTTTTCTTCTGCCCGTGCCGGTGACGGGCCGGCAGCTGTCCGGGCAGGAAGGACTCGTGCACATACCATCAGATCCCTGCCTGTCAGGAGAATAAATCTTTGTACCTGAAAGGGGCTGCATTCCCAGAGGAGACCGGGCCCCGCCCCCCCACTTTTCGCCCCCTCCACTCCCCTATTACAGATATTGCCCCGTTTGCCAAAATAATCCCTATAATCGCTCCGATTTTTCGGGTGATTTTCGGGCATCAAGGTTCCAGTGGAAGCGGTGTCCACGCCCACGGAAAAGTCTCCAAATTTTGCCTCTTTTCCGAAAATACAAGATTTGAGGCGAATCTGATCCTGCAATATAGAAGCGTTCTGTTGGCAGTCTCTGCAAAGATGTGGTTTAGCCCGTTTTCCGGATTTTCGGCCCGCAGAAGCACATGGTGACGATCTTTTTTTGGGCATAAAAATCTGCCACAATCTTTGATATTTTCAGAAAAGGGGTGATATAAATGGTTTTATTTTACATTTGGGGAGTCAGGCGGGGTCGTGCTATTCTCCATGATTTTTGGATCCGATATCCGGGGTCATGGGTCATGGACGGGCTGGTGCCAGTATGGCGGAACTGGCTATCGGCAACAACTTGTAAATTTACCGCCACGGCACCATGATCTCTTTCCAATATTTTATCGTGTCACGTATGCAACCGCTCATGATGGCCGGCATCTCGACATACTGCCTTCTTGACAGGTCCCTTGAAGAGGCACTGGACCGGCTCTCTGCAATCACCAGCCTGATCGAGGTGGTTGATGAAGGCCCGCACTTCATTTCTGACGATTCGATCTTTTCGAATTATTCCGGGAAGTTCATCATCCATGCACCCTACCACGGGATGAACATCGCCTCATCCTTTGAGGCGATCCGAGAGGCAAGCGTTGAGGTGATGACTGACTGCTTCTCGGTTGCCGCCGAGATTGGCGCCGATGTCGTTGTCCACCCGGGATACTATGCATGGAAGCAGGAACGCCGACAGGCAGACCGGCAGTTCAGGACATCCCTGCAGGAGCTCCGTGATGCTGCAGCCGAGCGCTCGCTCACCTTCTATTTCGAGAACATGGGCGACATGAACTTCTTTAACCTCAGGACCCCGGCCGATCTCGGCATCATCGATGGGACCGGGTTTGCCCTCGATGTCGGGCATGCAAACCTCAACCATTGCCTGCCCCTGTTCCTTGAGACAACATTCGGTCATATGCATATCCACGATAACGACGGGAGGAAGGATACCCACAGTCCGGTGGGGGAAGGGAACATCGATTTTGTGCCGGTGCTCGCTGCCCTCCGGCGGAACAGCGCGACCTCGGTGATCGAAGTGAAATCATTCGCGGGCGTCCAAGAGAGCATTCTGGCGCTGGGTCAGATTGGTGTGGGGCTCTGATATCCACACCGTTGACCGGCCTCATGCCCAATCAATAAAAACTAACGACTCCTAACCACTGGTACAGGCCCTTAACTCTGCCGGCCAACGGGCGTTCCCATGCACGTCATCGAGACACACCACCTCACCAAAAAGTACAACACTATCACTGCGGTCGACGACCTGAATCTCGAAATCGGGGAGGGGGAGGTCTTTGGCCTGCTGGGCCCAAACGGCGCCGGCAAGACCACCACCCTTCTGATGCTCACCACGCTCCTTGCGCCCAGTACGGGAATGGCTGTCGTTAACGGCTTTGACATCATGCGGCAGCCTGACCAGGTGCGCAGCTCGATTGGGATCGTCTTTCAGGACCCGAGCTCGGATGAGACCCTGACCGGCTATGAGAACCTGAAACTGCACGGGCTCCTCTACGATATGCCGTCCGGGCTCCGGGAGGAGCGGATAAAGGAAGTGCTGGCACTTGTGGAGCTGACCGCACGCAAAGACGAGATGGTGAAGCGGTACTCCGGGGGCATGCGCCGGCGACTGGAACTGGCCCGGGGGCTCATGCACCACCCGAAGGTACTCTTCCTCGATGAACCGACGCTCGGCCTTGACCCCCAGACCCGGGAGCACATCTGGGAGTACGTGCAGCGGCTCAGGACTGAAGAAAAGATCACCATCATCCTCACTACCCATTACATGGATGAGGCCGACCGGCTCTGCGATCGGCTCGCCATCATCGACCACGGCCGGATCGCGGTGCTCGGCACACCCTTCCAGCTCAAAAAGGACCTCGGTGGCGATGTCATCCGCCTGCGGGCGTCTGCCTGTGACCCCGGCGTGTTCCGGCACCTTGCCTACGTAAGCGACGTCCGGCAGGAGGACGGCGTGGTCAGCCTCACGGTGAAGGACGCGAACCTGCACCTGCAGGAGGTTCTCCTCGCCGCCGGTCCCGTGGACTCGGTCGAAGTACGGCCGCTCACACTCGAGGACGTCTTCCTCCGGTACACCGGCCGGGGGATCCGGGAGGGGGCCGCCGAGGGCGGTTGGGCCGAGAAGGTGATGCACATGAGGTCAGGGCGATGAGCGAGCTGAACGGGATTTATGCCCTCTGGTACCGCGAGATCAAGGTCTTTGAGCGGGAGCGGTCCCGGATCGTTGCGTCCATCGTCAACCCGGTCCTCTGGCTCCTGATCATCGGCGGCGGGCTCGGATCGGTGGTCTCGTTCGGCAACGTGAACTACCTCACGTTCATCTATCCGGGGATCCTCGTCCAGACCGTGCTCTTCTCGGCGGTCTTCTTTGGGGTCTACATTGTCTGGGACAAGAAGATCGACTTCCTGAAAGAGGTGCTCGTCTCCCCCCTCTCGCGCCGCTCCATCTTCGTGGGCAAGATCCTCGGGGGCTCTACCGACACGCTCCTCCAGTGCGCCATCATGCTCGTGATCGGGTATGTATTCGCATTAACCGGCATCATCAGGGGCGTCACTTTAACGCCAATCTCCATCGCACTTGCCGCCATCTTCCTCTTCCTCGTCACAGTCGGGCTGGTCGCCATCGGTCTCATCATCGGCTCCATGATGGAGAGCCCGGAGGGGTTCCAGCTCATCAGCAGTTTCCTCATCTTCCCGATGTTCTTCCTCTCGGGGGCGCTCTTTCCTATCGAGAACCTCCCGGGCTGGCTCGACCCGTTCGTTCTGGTCAACCCGGCGACATATGCCGTCGACGGCATCCGGGGGGCCCTTCTTGGCATCCACCGGTTCAGTTTTGGCGCCGACGTCCTCGTCCTCACCAGCTTCTCGTTCGTCATGATCCTGATCGGCACCTACGCATTCAAGAAAATGAAACTCTGAAGGGCTGCTTGGGCCACGGCAGAAAAATGGAGGGAACCTGACACAGAGATGACCGCCCGCCGGCTGAGCACTCCCGCTCACCGGAAACGATTGCCCGCAGGCGATGAGAAGAGAACGAATTCTATCCTGAAAAGACGCCTTGTAAAAAAAACAAAAAGATTAGATGTAGGGGTTCCGGAGAGCCTTGCCGACACCGAAGGTCTTCCGGGCCTCGATTGTAGCCTTGTTCTTCGTGATCTTCTCGTTGGCGAGCTTGGACACGAGTTCAAGGCCGGGCTTGACTTTCTCGATGGGCTGGGTCTCGAAGATACCTGCCGCCATTGCCTTTGCCCAGACCGAGTCTCCGATCTTGGACCTGACAAAGACGGTGCTCCACCCATCGGGGCTGCCGACGGATCCGGTAGAGATATCACCGAGGTTTGCCACGTAGTCAAGACAGACATGGCAGCCGGGCTGCTCATATTTGTGGGTGATTTTCAGCGGCAGCTGAACGACCTGTCCGCGCTTGCCGTAGACCCAGAACTTGCCCTTGCCGATCTCCATCTTCTTTACCGACTCGAGCTTCATCGCTGCGTGGTCTTCCACGAGCTGCAGGATGCTCTGGTACGGGAAGTTCTCCATGCAGAAGATACCAACTGCTAAGGCGATATTGGCGCCGACATCGCGCAGGCCGATCGGGTACAGCTGGCCCTTACGGACTGCCTGCATCTGGCAGGGTGTACCGACAATACCGATCTTGTCAAGACCGAAACTGCGGGTTGCTTCCTTGATCAGGGAAACATTCGGGCTGATGTTGTACTTGGTGCCTGCCGCTGCAAGCAGTTCCGCCTTGGTGTTGACGATCGCGGGGATAGGTCTCCAGGGCTCGATCATGTCCCAGTTCGAGTTGTCCCTCATGATCTTTGCCGGGTGTGCCTTTGCAAATTCCTTGGTTGCCGCGACGATCGCACCGTCAATGATGCCCTCATCAAGTGCAAATCCGAAGAGGGAAGTTACAATGCCTCCGTCCTGGGCGTGCTTGAGGATCTCCTTGTTAGTGGTGCGTGCCGAGACACATGATTTGTATTTACCGAGTTCTGCTCCCATTTCAATCACCTTCACTGGAGTGCCGCCATGATGGCCTCGTTGATCGCCTCGTAGTTCTCGACAACATCGAAGCTGAACCAGCTCCGCGGGCACTGGTTGTAGCATGCGCCGCACTTGATGCACAGGTCACGTTCACCCTGGGGCTTGCCGTACTCATGGGTGATCGCATTGACCGGGCAGGCTGCTGCGCAGCTGCCGCATCCCATGCAGAGACCCTGGTTGATGACTTCTGTCATCAGGTCGCAGAAGCATGCTGTTGTTCCCCTCTGGGCAGCCATCATCAGCGGCTTGAGGAATGCAGTAGCCAGATCCTTCTGCTCCTTGGTCCCCTTTAAGAGCAGGTATGCCATGACCGCGGTGTTCCTGATCATCTGGGGCGTTGGTGCGCATCCGGGGATGTATACATCGACCTTGATAACATCGCCAATCGGCAGGTACGCTTCATGCTGCGGCTGGTTCTGCTGGCCACCGCGGCTGAACCGGGTGATGTTGCCATAACAGGCGCAGCCACCAAGTGCCACGACCACTGCTGATTTTTCCCGGGTTTCCTTAAGTTCTTCAACTGCAAGTTTGTCGTTAATACAGCATGAACCCTCGACGAATGAAACATCGACCTTCTGGACGTGCCGCACATCTGCAAGTGTCGGCATGTATTTAAGATCGACATATCTGTCGAGGAGTGTCAGTAATCCGGCGTAATTGTCCGCCAGTGCAACAGTACAACCGGTACACCCGCTCAGGTGTGTATAGCCTACTGTAATCTTGTCTGCCACAGGCTTAACCTCCTTTTTCGTTGTTTCCACTTTTTGCGCTACGTCAGCTTTTGCTGGAGCTGCTGCAGGTTTCTGCACCGGCTCCGGGCTCGGCGTCTTCTTGAAGACACTTGATAGTAGTCCCATAATCCACCCCTATTGTTTCCAGTACTACCTGTACTGTCTTGGGTATGGCCTTTACAATCTCATCAGAGAGCCCGATCTCCATCTCGGGATCGGTCACACGTTTGGGCTGGCATCCGACGACCGTAACCTCGATCCGGTCCTTTATCCGGTGAAGCGGTTCGGTGAGATCCCATGAGTGGGCATCGCGATATGTGCCCGGCGGGAGGTCCTCGACCCGGAACTTCGCGATCGATCCGGGTTCCGCCCCGAAATCGGCGATGTCGATGATCACGAGCTTCTTTGTCACGTCCGGGTCAAGGAGCGTAAAAATAAAGTGCGGGCCACCAAGGCCTGCATCGATTATTGTTACATTGTCGGGAAGCGTAAGCTTCTCCAGTTCCTCAACCACTGCCGGACCAAACCCGTCATCGGCAAACAGGGGATTTCCGCACCCTGCGATCACGATCTCCGAATACAGCATCCGTGCTTCACTCACTGGATGAGCTTCTGGGCCACTAGCTTGTTGTCCTCATCCAGTACGATCATGTGGGTAGCACATGACACACAGGGGTCATACCCGCGCATGACAACCTCGGCGAGCTGCCAGGGTGCACCAGTGAGTGCAGCGCTGCAGGTCGCAAAGTTCCAGGTGGTCGGGACGAGCATGGAGAAGTACTGGACCTTCCAGTCCTTCACCCGTGCAATGTGGACATCGGTGCCGCGTGGCGCCTCGTTGGATGCCCAACCGAGCGAGCCGTCGCCGTCGGGGACGTAGTCTGCAATGACCTTGCCGTCCGGGTTGAGCGCATCGATGCAGTCGATCATCTCGTACAGGCTGTCCTGGTACTCCATTTCACGGGCAACGTTCTGTCCCTGGGTACCCTTCTCGTCATAGTTCTTGAACGTGGCGAGACGGGCACGTGGGCCGACTTCAACGGGCTGGCCGTCGTACATCGGGATGCCGGTGCAAGCCTCCATCTGCGGGTTTACCTTGGTGCCCATCTTGGTGGTTCCGCCGACCGGGTAGCGTGGCTCTTCGAGCGAAACTTCCATCTCACCCATGTACCAGTCCCACGGCCGGACTTCCTTGAACCGGTCAATGTTCCAGCCGGGGCATTCTTCAAGGCTCGAACTGCCATAGAACGCGTGGGTGGCAAGGTAGCCCTGGTTGTGGAAACCGAGATCCTTGGGAAGTGCGACCTTCATGCCGCCGACATCGACAGAGTCTCTCTTATGGTACGCACGGATAACCGCAATCATGAACTCCGACTGTGCGTGGGCAAGGACGAGTGCCTCCTTCGCGAGATCGTACATCTTGACCTTTGCCTGCTCGGAGCAGTTGCGGTACATGCCGCCGACCTTGGTGTTTCTCGGGTGGATGCAGTCGCCACCGGCGATCTGGCCGATGGTCTGGCCGATCTCACGGAGCCGCTGGATGCGCTTTGCAACGGTGCGCACCGGCTCTTCCGGTGTGAACGGGTTGATCTTGGTCTCGGTGCCCGGTATATAGAAATCGGGCAGGATCAGGATGTCGTGCAGTGCAATGCTGTGCAGCCGGTTTGCCAGCTGGAGGATGTGACGGAGCATCTTTGCGTCCTTGGGGATTTCGCACTTGATGGATGCTTCCATCGCCTCAGTCGCAGCGAGGTTGTGGGCAATCGGACAGATACCACAGACGCGGGACGCGATCTTGGGGACCTGCTCGGGTGTCTTACCGACAGCGAGCTTCTCAACGCCCCTCACCGGGGTAATGGAACACCAGTTACCCTTCTCGATGATACCTGCGTCGTTGACCTTCAAGACAAGTTTCGAGTGTCCCTCATGTCTTGTGGTTGGGGAAATCTCTACAACTTTCGACAATATAATCGCCTCATTGTAATGTTGAGTTGTTCGTATTGCGATACAGGATTACTCTATACATCTCTCATCTCTAGAGATAATTGACCGTACAAAGTACGTTCTCTTCTATCTTGTACGACCCATTTTATAACGTTTATTATCTTATCTTCAGTTCTTTTGTTCAACCGGAAAATGAAATCCGGGAATGCAGATCCCTTTAATTTTAAAAATAAACCTGCCAATACAAAATGCGGTCTTCAACTGTCGGCCGGTAAAAATAAAAGCCGTTATGTTAATTAAGGTTTTATTAAAGAGAAAAATTCGTTTATTGCGCAGAATATTTTCTGTCGCCGTTCATTTCATCGAGGAGTTCGGCAAACGTTGCCCTCCGTTCCGCATATGCGTCATGCTGGTGGATGCTCTCCTCGTTGGTCTGCTTGATGGTCACCACCGAGTCGCCCGGCAGGTAATCGAACTCCGCGATCACCCTCCGAGCCATCTCGCGGACGCAGTCTTCCACAAACCGCGGGTTCTTGTGAGCGGCGAGTACCACGGCGCTTTCGTCACCACGCTTCAGGAGCTCGTAGATGCCGGCACTCATGGAGTCCTTGATGATACGGATAATCTTTTCCAGGTCGACATGCAGGTCGTCATCGATCTCGACACAGAGGAACCCGCGCCCCCTCTGGTTGTGAGTCGCCATGGGGACCTCGGCGAAGAACGCGTCGATCGTCTCCTTTTCAACCCCGAGGCCCTCGAGAATATGGTTCGCCCTCTCCATCATGATGTTCTGGGCGCACGGGCAGGCCGTCATCCCGGTCACCTCGGCGCCGATGCTCTTGCGCACGATGGGATCCCGGAACGTCCTGCGCGCGATCGCCCGGGCATGCACCTTCACCACCTCGTGGCAGGTGGTATGGCTGACCGGCGTCTCGCGCTTCACCATGAACTCGCTGCGCATCAGCACCTCCGTCCGATCCGCGTACTCGTGCCGGTCGAGCAGCTTGCGGGCGACCACGCTGCAGAGGTTCTCGATCTCGTTTACCTCCCCATCAATGGCCTGCTGGAGCACCTCATCGATCACCTCAAAGTTCCGCGAGAGGTTCGCCCCTTTCAGACTTCCGGGCAGGTCTACGTAGACGTCAAAATTGGAGATGAAGATGACCGGGCGCTTGTCGGGACGGGAGACCTCAACGAGTTTTTTTACGTTCTTTACCCCCACCCGCGTGAGGTTGATCCTCACGTCCGGAAGTGTTGACTGCACGTCAGGCAGCTTTCCGCCGAAGGGCTCGGCCTTTTTGTTATCATCCGCACTGGAAGTGAAGGTCATCGGTCCCTGCTGGCTGTTCAAGTGTGCTTCTCTTGTTTCTTCATATAATATTTATGTGCTTTGTTGCTGATATCAAAGAGATTACCGTATGATGAAAAAGTACTATGAATCGGATGCTGACCTCTCGGTACTAAAAGGTAAGCGTATCGCCGTTATGGGCTACGGCTCGCAGGGACGTGGGCAGTCGCTGAACTTGAGGGACAGCGGGCTTGATGTGGTCGTAGGGCTGCGTCCCGGTAAGAGCTGGGATGCAGCGACAAAGGACGGCATGAAGGTAATGGCGGTTGCCGACGCTGTCAAAAAGGCGGACATCATCCAGATCCTTCTCCCTGATGAACACCAGT